>Ga0307991_1002845_pt1 | contig 11528 bp, 22 predicted proteins | sample EllFjometagen131_FD_203146 | JGI IMG/M metagenome (GOLD analysis project Ga0307991, IMG submission 203146) | Marine microbial communities from Ellis Fjord, Antarctic Ocean - #131 | ecosystem: Environmental > Aquatic > Marine > Unclassified | place: Southern Ocean | collected 2014-10-08 | reverse complement strand
GAAATTCAAAAACAAATTTATAAATTAAAGAATCCTCTGAATATTGATAAAGAGAAAAATAATAAAAGATATAAACTTCCCGTAAAAAATACAAAAAATGGCTAGATTAAAAAGAGTTGCTGATGGGGAAATGGAAGAAGGAGCATTAGCAGAAGCTATCGCCTGGAATGAAGATGGAACGTTCAAAGAAGTTGTTGGTAATTATCCAGTTGTTGGATGTTCAATGAAAGTTGGAAGCATAACAGCTCGTTCATATTCAAACCGTGATTGGTGGTTAACAACAGAAGTAACAGAAATTCTTGAAGAAAAAATAGAAGATGGTCTTCTTTATATAAAATTTAAAACTAAAAATAGTGTTTATGAATTTTGGGGAGGAAATACATCATTATGGGCTGAAGCACTAAGAAAATTAAAAGAATGATTGAAACTATAAAATCTATAGAAATAAAACCTATGGAACAATTAAAAAAAGTGAAATTTTTTGTTGAAGCAAATTCATTTGAACAACAGCAACTATGGTATGATTATTACTTTAAAGATGGTGTTGAAAAAAAGATTAATTCTTGGAAACAAGAAAGTTCAGGTTTTAGTTTAACATTAGACAATATAAAAATTAAAAGAAAATCTTGGCCAATTGTTGTAAGTTTTAATTTTGCTACAATTAACGATATTTATATTTGCTTTTATTATGCAACTTCTGTGGTTGTTCATCATGGAATTATAGAAAAAATTTTACATACGAATTATCCAATTAAATATGATAAAGGAACACGATTAGCTTATACTGATGCATCAAATTTTCACAATGTATATCATTATTGTATAAAAGAACGTAATAAACGATATAAATTAATAAAGATATGATTAAAGCACATTTATTTGCATTTTTTGGTACTATTTTATGGCATGTTGTCTATATCTATGTTATTAAGGCAATTTCTAGAAATAGAGTTTATTTAGCTACAACAATGAATATGATTGCTTGGGTTCTCTACGCAAAAATTACAATTAGTTATGTAGAAAATAATTGGCTTTTAATTAGTTCAATGGCCGGCGCTGGAATTGGTACATTTTTAACAATGAAATATTTAAAAGATGTAAAAACAAAAGATTGAAGAAAATTAATGAAGAAAAGAAATAAATATTTAGAATCAGATGGATTATTTTTTGAATCGGAAACTCATGAGTGGTTTCATGATAAAAGTAATACTGTATATGCTCAAAAAGAAAATGCTTTTGGTATAAAATTACCTACTATTCATTGTTTTGTTGTATATGCAAAAGAAACTGAAGAATATGACAGAGTTGTAATGGATGAAAAAACTAATGAAATAGTTTATAGTACAAAAAGATTAGAAGATTTAGGATTTTGGATTGATATACAAAAAATAATAAAAGGATATGATGATGAAAAAACAAAAAGGAAGTGATATTAAAAAATCAATAAAAGCTATTCTTGCTGTAAAAGTAGATGATATAATTCTTAGAACTTTTGCACGAAAGGAATTACTAAAAATGAAATTCTTTGCTGAAACAAGAGAGTTTGATGGATATGAAGTTATTAATGAAAATACTATTCGTGTGAAATATCATACTAATCAAGGGGATTTAAAAACAGAGAATTCTATTGATGTAAAAATAGATTAATGATGAAAAAACAAAAAGGAGGTGAATAATTATGCCAATAGCCCGGGACTCTTCTAGTGATATTAAAAAATCAATGAAAGCTATTCTTAAGGTAGAAAAAGATGATACAATTCTTTATAATTTTGCATCAAAAGAATTTCATAAATCAGGAAAAAATAAACCAGGTTCTTGTTGGTTCAATAGATATGAAGTTATTGATAAAAATACTCTTCGCATAAAATATCAATATGGCGGCGGTGATTTAGAAATGGATGATTGGTGGGATGTAAAAATAGATTAATTAAAACAAAAGAATAAAAAACTATATAATAATTATGAATAAACGTATTATAATAGTAGGTCCCTCAGCGTCAGGGAAAACTTTTCTTCGTAAAAAATTTGAAGATAAAGGATTTACTTTTGATGTTTCATATACATCAAGACTGATGAGAATGGGGGAAAAGCAAGGGGTTCATTATAATTTTATTTCTAAAGATGAATTTGCATTTCGTATATCTCGTCAGGCTTATTATGAATATGTAGAATATAATGGAAATTATTACGGAACTGGAATGTATGAGTGGGATAATTCAGATTGTTTTATAATGGAAACTGATGGAATAAAATCTATTAAACCTGAAGATAGAAAATCTTGTTTTATAATATATCTAAATCCTTCATCATTCATAAGAATAAAAAGAATGATGGGTGAAAGAAAATGGGATCAACAGGAAGTTGATGATAGATTAGCATCAGATGATAAAAAATTCAAAGATTTTAAAGACTATGATATAATAATAACAAATTCTAATTTTTAATATAGAGAAAAACCAATGATACAACCAATTTTATTATACGGAAATTCAATGCTAAAACAAATTTCAGGAAATATTCCTAAAAAATTTCCTAAGCTTAAAGAACTAATAAATGATATGTTTGAAACGATGCATAAAGCAGATGGTATTGGATTATCAGGAATTCAAATTGGAATACCTTTACAAATATTTGTAGTTGAAGCTCATTTTGAACAGGAGAATTTTCATTTTCGAGATGTGTTTATAAATCCATATATTGAAGAAGAATGGGGTTCGCTTGTAAAACATCCTGAAGGTTGTTTATCAATTCCCAATCTTAATGCTTTAGTAGAAAGACATGAAAATATAAAATTAAATTATTATGATTCTAATTGGAATCATCATGTCAAAAATTTCGATGGTTTTAAAGCTCGAATGATTCAACATGAGTGTGATCATTTAAAAGGAATCCTTTATATTGAACATTTAGATCGTATGTGGCTAAAAGTTTTAGAGAAACCTTTGCAATTAATCAAAGAAAGAGAAATTCAAATTTCATATTTATTCAAATAAATTTTTTTATTTGAATTTTTTTGTATATATTAGTAAAAAAATATTATGGCTGCTACAAGAAAAGAAGTAAATGAATGGATAGAATCAGCGAAAAAGAATAATATGAAATATATTATTTCTGTTTGTGATACATTTGATTATTATGATTATCCTGTATATTGTGAAGGATTGATAGATCTTAAAGAAGATTTCGTTAATTATGATGGTGTAAATATGCAACAAATTAATGAAATCATTCGAATCAATGTTGATGGTAGTGTTGATGAAAATTTAAATGTAAATAATATAATAACATGAAATTTCCGATTAAACTGAATAAAAAAGTAATTATAATAAATATTCATTCATTTATAGATGTAATAACAAATAGTTCTACAGAGTTATTTGTTACTGATGATGCAAAATCTATAACTGCTGTAAAGGAAATGCTTCAATTTATGCTTAATAATTGGAACAACTTAGCAGCAGGAGGAGCTTTTGGAGATCATTATGTTAAAAATAAAAGGTTTGCAATAGGAAAGAAAAGTATACCTAAACCTATAAAAACATTTGATGAAACATTTGGAGATATTTATTTATATACACAAGAGATGTATGAGAAGGACATAAAAGAATATGAAGAATGGAAATTAAAAAATCAAGATTCTGGATATAGTATATTATGGGGTTATGAAAAAAAAGAAAATATTGGAAAGATTTTTATAGTGGGTGCTTCAGATAATGAAATCCCCTCAGAAATGTTTGATTGGATTCAATCTGCATTTGGATGGGATACTCAACGATATCATTTAGGATAATTTTATTATTATTATTTTACAAATTTAAAAAATTATGAAAAAAATTAAAATTCCGATTCATTCAATAACTGATTTAATTACGAATTCATCGACTGTAATTTTTACTTATAGCAGTGGATCTGAGAGTGCTCTTGAAGAAATGATTAATGAACTTTTTAAAACATTTAATATTAATAAAACATGTGCTGATGTTTTTGATATGGTGATTTTATGTGATGGTTATGATGACTATGATGAATATTTAGGAAAACTTGATGAATTACCAAAAGGAACTAAAGATATTGATATTAAAGAATTATATAATGATGTTCAGTCAGGAAAAATTCCAAAACCAAAATGGTTTAATGAAGCTGAAGCAGAAGAAACACGATGTGATTATTTTACTCCTGACACTTATCTTTATCTTAATCCCAAAGAAAAGAAATATGAAAAATTAGCTGAATTAGTTCATAAATTTTTGTACTCTACAAATCACGAAGCAACACGAGATGGATAATATTAAAACAAGAATTTTTCCAGAACACAATTACAAAGGAATTTATATTAATGGTAAGACAATTAGGATCGCCTTAGACCCTAAGAGACCCATAGATGAACTCCTTTATCCTGAATTTTATGATGTAAGTGTTACATCATATTGTGAGGGAAACTGCCCCTATTGTTATCAAAACAGTCTTGACAGTAATTCTCATCCCAAGAACATTATTGAAAAATTCAAATCATTCTTTGGATCGATGTCTGAAAATCAAAAACCCTTTCAAATTGCCTTTGGTGGAGGAGAACCCACAGAACATCCTGATTTTCCAGAATTAATGAAAGTTTGTTATGAAATGGGAATTGCTCCTAACTATACAACAAATGGAATGTGGGTTGATTATGATTATGATAAAAAAATGAAACTTGCAGAAGCAACTGCGAAATATTGTGGAGGCGTAGCTGTTTCAACCCATCCTCATTTAAAAAGACAATGGCAATTAGCTGCAGAATCTTATTTTGCAGGAGATATTTTCACAAATCTTCATTTAATAATAGGAGATAAAAAATCTATTGATGATTTTTTAGAAATTTATAAGAAGTGGAAAGGAATGATAAAATATTTTGTTCTTCTTCCACTTACTGCGCAAGGAAGAGCAACAGAATCATTTGTTGATTGGAATTATCTTGAAAAAAATATAGATGGAAGCCCTACTGATATAGCATTTGGTGCAAATTTTTATCCATATCTTTGTAAAGATCCAAATAGATTCAAAGTTAGCCTCTACGAACCGGAAATCCTCAGCAAGTATTTGGACCTAAAAACAATGAATATTTATCCTTCTAGTTTTTCTAATAGAGTTATACGAAATGTAAAGTTAAACCTGAAATGATGACTACTTTTCTAGATTTTTCATTGATATATAAATTAAAAGATGAAAAATCTAGAAAAAATTTATTATACTTATGTTTATTTAAATCCTTTAAAATCTGGAAAATTTGAATATGAAAAATTAAAATTTAATTATTCTCCTTTTTATGTTGGAAAAGGAAAAGGAAAAAGAATGTTTCATCATTATAATAATAAAACATTAAATTCTGATCTTAATAAACATAAAACTAATACAATTAAACAAATTTTAAGAAATGAAAAACTTCCTATAATAGTTAAATTTTCTGAAAAATTATTTGAGAATGAAGCTTTTGATGATGAAATTTTTTTAATTAAAACTATAGGTAGAAGTGATTTAAATTTAGGACCTCTTACTAATATGACTAATGGTGGCGATGGATGTTCAGGCCATTTATGGCAAATAGGAAGAAAACATACAGAAGAAACAAAAAAGAAAATATCTGATACACTTAAAAAAACAAGTATATGGGTCACAAATAATCCATCAAAAACAAAAGAACATCGTGAAATGATGTCTAAACTATTAAAAGGAAGAAAATTTTCAAATGAGACCAGAAGAAAAATAAGTGAAAGTTCTAAAGGAAAAAAACTTTCAAAAGAAACTAAGAAAAAAATAGGTGAATCTACTAAACAAAGAATAGAAATCTATAAAACAAAAGAATATAGAAATAAAATATCGAAAGCTAATAAAGGAAAAAAACGAAATAATATTCATAAATTAAACATGGTTTTAGGCAAAAAGAAAACAAGAAAATTAAAATTAAAATTATTAAATGATATTATATTTACAAAGGAAAATATCAATTTGTCAACAAATGAAATAATGAAAGTTATTAATTTAGATAGAAGTACAATTAATAGAATAAAAAAAAATGAGCATTGGAGCGCATATCTCGATTTGAAAGATATGAAAATTTTCAAATCAAGTTTTAGCTCAGAGGAAAAAATAGTAGGAAGTTAAACAAAAAAAAATAATAAAGGTGGAGAAATTAACAACAGAAAAATTTAAAGAACAAATTTGGGATTTTGAAAAAGAAAAAGAGTGGAAATATAAAGGTAAACTTCCTTGTATTCTTGATTTCTATGCAGATTGGTGTGCTCCATGTAAATTTACAACACCTATTTTAGAAGAATTAAACGAAAAATATAAAGATAAAATAGAAGTTTTTAGTATTGATGTAGATCAAGAGAGTGAATTATCTAAATTATTTAATATTAGATCCATTCCTACATTTTTATTTATCCCAATAAATGACAAACCAGAAATAGCAGTAGGAGGATTACCTAAAAATGTATTTGAAAACGCTATTAGAGATGTTTTAAAAATAAAATAATGACTTCACAACAATTAATAACAGGATGGGAAAAAAAACAAGAATTAAGACTTTCAATGGATCATTTCATTGGTGTACTTAGAAAAACTACAATAGATTGGGACAAACATATTTATCCCGCTGGTGTTCAACCAAAAATTTTTATTCGAAGATAATGAAAAAATCATCACAAGAAATAGTAAAGGCATGGGAGAGAAAACAAGAATTAAAACTTTCAATAGATAATCTTATTGCTAAAATTAAAAAAACCAACGGTATTTCATTTACTCCTATTGCTAGTGCTGCTACCGGTGCTATTGCTCAACCACAAATTTTTATTCGAAGATAATGAAAAAATCATCACAAGAAATGGTAAATGAATGGGAGAAGAAACAAGAATTAAATTCTACTCCTAGACTTATTCTAAACAGAATAAAAACACCTGATGGAACAATTCTCACATCATATAATCGCCATGACTATGTATCATATGAGGATGCAAATGGATTAGAATATATGGTGGATGGCGGACTTGAATATCTCCGTAGAAACGTTAATAATGAAGCTCCACATGAAGAACTATCAATAACTGATGAGGCTTCCTTTGAACAAATAAGAGAATCACTTCATTGGGGAACTTATGGAAAAAAAAGAGACCAACCTCTTAAATATGTTACATTATGTGAAATGAGTAATAATCATTTACAAGCTATTATTGGTCAAAAAATGGGCGGAGATTGGGTTCGTTCATATATGAAAGAGGAACTTGATTATCGTAAAGAAAATAACATTTCTATAAAGGACTAAATGTCTTCACTAACAAATATATTAAAACCAAAATCTAAAAAGAAAATAATAAATTTAATGGGTGATTTGAATCCAAGAGATTTACTCATTAAATCTTCAAAGATAGGTTTTTTACCTGGGGTAAAGAAAGCATTAAAAAGAGGTACTGATGTTTTTTCTCCTGATACAGCTTTACAGTGGGCTTCAGGAAATGGTCATCTTCCCGCTGTAGAACTTCTTCTTAAGAATGGAGCTGATGTTCATGCTAAAAATGATTTAGCTTTACAATGGGCTTTAGGAAATAATCATTTAGATGTTGTAAAACTTTTAATTAATAATGGTGCTGATGTTCGTGCTACTAGTGATTATGCTTTACTTTGGGCTTCAAATAATAGTCATTTAGATGTTGTAGTATTACTTTTTGAGAATGGAGCTGATGTTCATGCTTTTGATGATTGGTCTTTACGTTATGCTTCAGCAGATGGTCTTTTAGATGTTGTAGAACTTTTACTTAAATATGGAGCTGATGTTCATGCTCAAAATGATTTTGCTTTACGATGGGCTTCAAAAAATGGTCATTTAGATGTTGTAGCATTACTTATTAAGTATGGAGCTAATGTTCATGCTGATTATGATTATGCTTTACGATGGGCTTTAGAAAATGATAATAAAGATATAGTAAAATTATTAAGAAAATATATGAAAAATGAAGACAATTGGTGATTTATTAAAACCAAAAACTAAAAAAGAAATTATATCTTCATTAGAAAATACTAATTTAAATCCAAATACATTACTTGTTAAATCATCAGAAATAGGATTTTTACCTGGAATAAAGAAAGCCCTAGAAATGGGCGCAAACATTCATGCTAAGAATGATGAAGCATTACGATGGGCTTCATTAAATGGTTATTTACATATTGTAAAATTTCTATTTAAGAATGGTGCCGATATTCATGCTCAAAATAATGAGGCTCTATGGTGGGCTTCAGTAAAAGGCCATTTAAATATTGTAAAATTTTTTCTAAAGTATGGAATTGCAGATTATGATACTGTTTTACAAAATGCATCACTAAATGGTCATTTAAATGTTGTAAAATTTATATTTAAGAAAGATGTTAATGTTCATGCTAAAAATGATTATGCTTTACGTACAGCTTCAAGATATTGTCATTTAGATGTTGTAGAATTTTTACTTAAGAATGGAGCTGACGTTCATGCTAAAAATGATTATGCTTTACATTATAGTCATAAAAATGTTGTAAAATTATTAAGAAAATATATGTAAAATGAAGGCTATTGGTGATATTTTAAAAGGGAAAACTGAAGAAGAAATTAAGTCTTCATTAGAAAATACTGATTTAGATCCTAATAAATTACTTTATCAATTTTCAAGGATGGGTTTTTTACTTGGTGTAAAGAAAGCCCTAGAAATGGGAGCTAATGTTCATGCTAACGATGATTATGCTTTACAGTTGGCTTCAGGAAATGGTCATCTTCCTGTTGTAGAATTTCTACTTAAGAATGGAGCTAATGTTCATGTTAATGAAGATTGGTCTTTACGATTGGCTTCAGGAAATGGTTATTTAGATGTTGTAGAATTTTTACTTAAAAATGGAGCTGATGTCCATGTTAATAATGATACAGCTTTACATTGGGCTTCAGAAAAAGGTCATTCAGATATTGTAAAACTTCTACAGAATTTTTAGGAACCTAGAATATATATAAAAAATATATTCTTTTAATGAAAATTATTATTCTTTCTATTGATGGCGGCGGAATACGTGGAATTGTTCCCGCTACCATTTTATCTTATCTTGAAAAAGAAATTCAAAAAATCCAAAAAGATTATCGTATTAGAATAGGAAATCTTGTAGATTTCGTAGCTGGAACATCTACAGGATCTATTGTAGGGTCGATGATGTTAATTCCAAATCATAAAAAATATCCAAAATATACTATGGATGAAATAGTTCAAATGTATTTTGATATGGGTGATGATGTATTTAAAAATCATTTTTGGCATAATATTAAAACATTATGGGGTCTTTTAGGACCTAAATTTCCATCTTCTAATATAGAACCTCTTTTATTAAAGGAAATAGGCTTTTGTAAATTAGAAGATCTTGTAAAACCTTGTATGTTTTCAGGATATGATATTGAAAAAAGAAAGGTAATTTTTTATACAAATAATGATATTAACAAAAAATATAAAAATTATTATGTTAAAGATATAATAAGAGGATCTACTTCAATTCCTTCATATTTTCCACCGGCACGATTTAAAGATGGTGTAAATGTTAATACTATAATAGATGGCGGCGTATTTGCAAATAATCCTTCTCTTGCTGCTTATATTGAAGTATCTAAAACATTATCTGAAAATATGAACCCTCATAAAATGATAGTCATTTCTTTAGGGACAGGAGATATCAATCATAAGTCATATTCTTATAAAAAAACTAAAAAATGGGGAAAAACTCAATGGTTGATGCCAATTATTGATGTTCTTTTAGCATCTCATTCAGAAGTAACAAGTTATGAGATGGAAAAGCTTTTTAGAGCTTATAATTCCTCTGAAAATTACAAAAGAATCAATCCACCTATCATATTTGGAGATTCAAATGCCTTAAATGGGTCAAAGGAAAATCTTACAAATTTATTAAAAGACACTAATAACTACATAAATGATAATAAAAAGATGTTAAATGATTTAGTAATGAAAATTTTAGATAATAATTATCTTATTAAACCATAATCTTAACATTTCATTAACATTATATTTGTTGTAAGTATTTGACTTCCAATACCACCCCTAACTGATTGTAATAGGTTTTAAATTAGTTAGGGTTTTTTTATGTATTCTAGTTTATTTCTATTATAAATTCACTTTAATATATAATTAAAGGTATGAAAAATCTTAAAAGAAAATATTTTGTTTATGTAACTACAAATAATAATAATAAAAAACAATATGTAGGAGATCATTCAACTAATAATTTAAATGATAAATATTTAGGTAGTGGAACGTTATTGACTAGAGCTATTAAAAAATATGGTAAAGAAAAATTTAAAAGAAAAATATTAGAACTATTTGAAACTAAACAAGAAGCTTTTAATGCACAAGAAAAATATATTAAAATATACAATACATTAACACCTAATGGATATAATATAAGTCCTAAAGGGGGTTTAGGTTTTTTAGATTGTCATTCAGAGGAAACCAAAAAACAAATAGGTTTATCTGTAAGTAAAAAATTAAAAGGAAGAATATTTACTGAAGAACATAAAAGAAATTTAAGTAAATGTGCTAAATTAAGGGGTTTTACAGGAAATCCAATGTACGGAAAAAAACATACAGAAGAATCTAAATTAAAAAATAGAATATCTAATTTAGGAAAAAAAGCATGGAATAAAAATAAAAAATTCTCAGATGAAACAAGAAAAAAGATGAGTGATGCTGCAAAAGGAAGAGAACCCTGGAATAAAGGAAAAAAAGGATCTCAAATTCCATGGAATAAAGGAATAAAGAATTGTTTCTCAGATGAAACCAAAAAAATGAGCGAAACTGCAAAAGAAAGAAAAACTAATTAAAATAAATAAATAAATAAAATAAAATAAAATGAAGGAATGAACACAAAAAATGTATTAATACTTGAGAGGTCAAGTAAAAACCTTAAGAAAGTCAGTGAAAAAGGGAAAACGATTCTCGAAGGTGTTTTTGCCGAATTTGGAGTTGAAAACAGAAATGGACGAGTTTATGAAGAAAAAGAGTACTTACCTCATTTAGAATACTTAAAAGATGACATTAATAATGGAAATCTTTTAGGTGAGCTTGATCATCCGGAAAGATTTGAAGTTGCATTAACTAATGTTTCACACAGAGTATCCGATTTATGGTATGATCAAAATGAAAGACAAATAAAAGGTCGTATTGAAATTCTTGAAGGGACCCCTAAAGGACAGATTGCAAAATCTCTCGTTGATTCAGGTATCCCTCTTTCTATCTCTTCACGTGCTGCAGGTACAGTAAATGAAGACAAATCCGTTGACATACAGCAAATTTATACTTATGACTTAGTTGCTAAGCCAGGGTTTGAACACGCTCAATTGGAAAAGGTTAACGAAAGTGCACAAGCAAGAATCAAAAATCAAATTCAAAAACTTAACGAGTCCTATAGTAAGTTTGAAAAAGAAAATAAAAATCTTACTCCTGATCTCGGTATCGTAAATGATAATGTTTCTATTTATG
>Ga0307991_1002844_pt1 | contig 11529 bp, 10 predicted proteins | sample EllFjometagen131_FD_203146 | JGI IMG/M metagenome (GOLD analysis project Ga0307991, IMG submission 203146) | Marine microbial communities from Ellis Fjord, Antarctic Ocean - #131 | ecosystem: Environmental > Aquatic > Marine > Unclassified | place: Southern Ocean | collected 2014-10-08 | reverse complement strand
CCATGATAAGCTGTTATTTTTCTTCCATCTATATCTTTTTCAAAGCAGATATTATTAAACTCAATTCTAAGTTCCTTTACATTTTCATACTTAAGAAATTGAAACTTATCTCCTTCATTGTTTCCAAAAACAGAAATTATCTTGCATTTAAGATTTTTGGTAAATGGGGGCATAGATGGAGAAACCCAGTCTCCGCAGTGGATTACAAGTTCCACTTTCCTTTTGTTGAATAAATCAACAGCTTTCAAGAGATTTCTTGCATTATCATGAGTGTCAGAGATTATTCCAATTAACATACTCTTTCAATATAGAACTTTATTTAAATAATTTACTATTTGTAAATTTCATTTATTAATTCAACATACATTGCAGCAGACCAGGCCTGGGCCAAGCATCCTTCTGATTTAAGCTCTTTTGAGCTTGACAGCTCAGCATGGTGGCCGATTGCTCCACTCCATAAAATTTCTTTTGTGCTTGCTTCCAATATTTTATTAATGTATTTTTTGTATCTTTTTTTATCTAATCTGTATAAAACAATTGCAGCAAGATTATTTATCCAAAACCAGGAATCACCATTATGATAACTTTTATTTATTTCTCCGGTGTGTTCTGAAATAAAAAGCTCACTTTTCTTATCCACTGTTGAAACTCCTCCCCAGTTATTCCATAAATGCTTTAACACATTGTCAAAGCATGTAATCCATTCTTTCTTTGTCAAAAGTTCAGGATACATATAATATGCAATAAACACATTTGGCCTTATAGTAAAATCATCCAAGCCGTCTGCAAGATATTTTTTGTTCCAGAACTTTTTTCTTACTTCTTTTTTTAAATTACTTTCAAATCCCTGATAAACTTTATTATTTGTGAGCCCATACATTAGCTTATACATGCTTAGCTGCATTGCCTGTATCTCTATCCTAAAACCATCTCTAGCTATGGAATCCATCCATGTTTCTTTTGCATTATTAAAAACAAGATGTTCTTTTGTGTGATATTTTATCATAAAATCAAGCGAATGTTCTATCCTTTCTTCTATTCTTTTAATTTCACTTTTTGTAAAGTATTTTTTAAGAATTTTTTTATTTTTTAAAATATAAATTAAGTTTTCTGCTCTTTTTGAAACCCATCCAGGAGAGTCAGCACTTCTTAATAAATGGCCTGGCTTTATTGGCAGCTTCCCATCCTGTAAAACAGATTTTAGATGCCTGAACAAAATATTTTTTGCTAAATTAAAATTTTCCTGCAGTATCAAAGCTTTTAATGAGATGGCCTCATCTCTTGTCCAGAACTGGAAGAACCATGGCAGGCCTGCAAATATGCCTTTATCATCAACAGCCAATGAATCAAGTGAATTTATTGCACAAGAGTATGCCATTAGAATATTATTTTTAATACCTTTTTTTGACTTTAATAAAGTATTATAATATTCTTTTTGCTTTTTTCTTAATTTCTCAATATTCCTAAAGATATAATCTGCCTCTTTCTTTGCCTTTTCCTTATTTTTTGAAAAGCTGAGAACAACTTTATCTGTTTTCAAAGTTAAAGCAGAAAAAGCATACCTTTCATAAGGAGATGAATTTCTTTTTTTGTCAAACTCATAATCTCTTTTTTCCCACTTTTCAACTTTCTTGAACATGCCTTCAAACTTAAGCACTAAAAATAAAGAATACTCTTCATTGGAATCAGAGCTGTCTTCTCTTGCATCTGTTTTTTTAACAAACTTAACTATTACCTTATCACCTTCCTGCCAAATGCTGTAAAATCTGCCCCATTTTCTTTGGTCATAACTTTCCTTTACATCAAAAACTAGTTCAATAGGACTTTGTTTAGTTACTTCATAAATTAATGAATTATAATGATGGGGCATAAAAAATGTTTCAGTTACATTATCATGTTCCCTTTTAATTTCATAAAACTTATTTATTATCTTACTTACTTTTGGAAAATCAATCATATGCAGGCTTTCAATAATCTTATACATTTTGTCATCAAAAAAGAAAAGCCCATCATATCTGCTTTTACCCTTGTTAGCAAAGCAAAAATACCCTCCTTTCCTGTTTGTAACAAGGAATCTCATATCCTCTTTTGCTTTTTTTTCTATTTCATGATTGCCTAATGAATGAACAGTTCTTACCATTTTGTTAAGCAGAATAAAATTAAATTTTGATATATACCTTTTATTTCTATCCCCTATAAAATTTTGCAGCATCCTCAGGGCTTACAGAGTTTATTGTTGCATTTGTAGCCAGCTCAAAGCCAGCCCACGTAGCTACCCTTGGACAAATTTCAATATGAAAGTGTAAATCTTTTCCCTCAGGAGCATAGTGAAGGAAGAAATTATATGAAATATTTATTTCCTTCAGTTTTAGCAGAATCTTCTTAAGCATTGAAGCTAAATCATCCAGTTTAGTTTCATCCATTTCAGTTATATTCCTAATATGCTCTTTTGGAAATACCCAGATTTCATAGTTAAACCTTGAGGCATATGGTGCAAAGCTTACAAAGTTATTATTTTCAAAAACTCTTCTATCACTGTTTTTTTCTATATTTAGTATTTCACAATATGGGCATATTCCATAAGCTTTAGATGCATTAATTTCATCCTCCACTAGCTTAGGAACCTTGTTATATGCCATAACCTGTGTGTGTGAATGAATTAATGATGTTCCTGCTTCCATGCCCTTATTTTTGAAGACAATTACATATTTTGTGCCATCTGTTTTGCTTAATTCAGTTATCCTATTGGCATACACCTTTAAAACTTCTTTTATATGCTGCTCTGTTAAATCAACTAATTGCTTATTATGATTAGGAGTTTCAACTATGACCTCATGTATGCCAAATGCATCAGCATATGTAAAATACTTGTTTGCACTTCTTATTGCAGGGCCTCCCTCATGGCTTAAAGCAGGAAATTTGTTTGGAAACCATCTTATAATCCATTTTCCATTTTTTTCAATCCTTCCAGTCTCTTTTGGTGTAAGATTTTCATTGCCTGGGCAGAAATAGCAGATTCCCTCTTTTTTTCGTTTAATTTTTTTAAATTCTTTTGGTCTTTTCTTTCTTTCAGAAGCTATAATAACCCATCTATCCAAAATGTAATCCTTTCTGAGCTCTATTTTAACCAAGCCTCTTTACAGCAAGATTGTGTGCTTCAATATAATTTTTAATCAAAACATCCCAATTAGCTAATGAAGATAATCTTTGCGCTTCCATTTTGTTTTTTATTCTGTCCTGCTTTGATAAATTGCTGAAATAATAAAATGAGTTAGTAAGCTCCTTAACAACTTCACCATCTTTTTTGCCTAATCTCTTCAAAACAAATATACCAGGATTTTTGCTCTGGACTGATTTTTCATTAATATACCTACCAAATCCAGCTAGGTCTGTTGTTACAGATGAAACCCCAAGTGCAGCTGCTTCCAAAGGAGTGTAACCCCATGGCTCATAATATGATGGAAAAACACCAAGATGAGAACCCTGCATGCATTCATAATAGCTTAAATCAAGCAGGCTATCTGCTCCAGTTAGATAAATTGGATAAAAAACTACCTTTACCCTGTCTTCTTTTTTATTTAATAATCCGGCCTCATTAAAGGCTTTGATAATAGGATCATTTTGTTTATCATGCAGATCATGTGTTGATAATGTAGGATCTCCCTTTTTCATAAGCTTCAAAACCTTTTTTTTGTTTTCATGCATAAAATCTTCATCAAAGATGTTTTTTTCTATAATCTTCTTTTTTGAAGCTATTGAATAAATTATCTTGTTTTTTATCTGATTAATATTATCATCAATACCGTCTTTTATATCCTCAAAAAATGCTCTGCTTTCTAATAATTGTGTTTTTATTGATCTTATATTCCCGGGAACCCAGAAAAAAGCAACAATAGTTTTTTTAGATTTCTCTTTTTTAAGCTTTTCATTTAATTTTGCCAGTGCTTTGATAAATATGTCAATGCCCTTTGCCCTGAACTCATATCTTCCGCATAAGAAATAAAGAAGAGTATTATCAAGGTCAAATGAATAATATGGAAAAAAATAATACAATAAAAATTCCCTTATTCTTTCCCTATACAGCCTGTGTTTTATAGATGCCTCTTCAAATGTAGGAAACTTCTTAAGGTCAAGTCCATTTGGCAAAAGAATATCTGGTTTTTTCCCAAGAAGATGCTCTGCTTCTATGGCTGTGATTTCACTTACCGTTGTAAAAACATCTGCATTTGATGCACTTTGCTTTTCTGTTAAGTATTTTGCCTGTATGCCATATTCATAAGCCTTTTCTTCTGGATTTATCTTGTCAAATAGTTCATAAAGATTTTCATTTGCAAAAGACATTGTCCTTCCAAGAATTGTAGCATGTGTTGTAAAGACAGTTGCAACTTTGATGTTATTTTGTTTTAGATAAAGCAGGCCAGCTCCAGCTAGCCATTCATGGAACTGCGCAACAATCTTTTTATCTTGAAAGGAATTTTTTATTTCTTCAATTAACTTTCCAACAGCATATGACCAAATAATTGGCTCATCAAAATCAAAGTATTGTGTATTAAGAGAATCTATCTTGAAATTTTGCCATAAGCTTGTTTTTATTTCATCTTTTTTGGATGCAAACCTACTAAAATCAACTAGAATTGTGTTAGGCTCACCTTTGATAAGCCAACTGCCATAATGACACTTTATACCCTCTTTTGTTAATTTTTCAAAAACCTGCTTTAATTTGTCTGAGGGAACTTTTTCCTGAAATTCACCAGCTACTTTTTCTGGAAAAAAAGGTCCTATTGCAAAATAATTTTCCTTATAACATTTCATTATTTCAGCAGCCTTTGATTTAACAACAGTATAAATGCCTCCAACTTTGTTACAAATTTCCCATGAAACCTCAAATAAATAATCTGCTTGTTTTTCCATTTTAATCAACAAATATTAGCTCATCTGGCCAATCTTCCTTTATTTTGCCATTGTAAATATTAGTTAAAGGTATATAATTATGTAATATTATCAGCGGAATATTGAGTGTCAATACATCTGTTTTAACAATAGCATCATCACCAAAAAGTCTTTTGAATTTTGGAGCTATTTCTGCATTAAATATCTCAATAATATCAGATATAAGCCTGGATTCAATTGTCATGGCAATTATAGCATGACCATTTCTCTCACCAAGAGAGCATTCAGCTATGTGTTTTAATTCTATTTTAGTTGGTTGTTCTTTCTTAATCATATCTACTATTTGCTTTCTTGTTGTTCCTAATTTAAATGTAATTATATACTGCTGCTTTGCTGTGAACATACTGGTTCCATGCGGACCATTATTAAGATATGTAAAGTAATAAAGAAGCCCTTTTTTCTCAAGTATTTTTCTTTTTCTGTTTACTGTTTTTACAGGAACATTTGTGTTCTTGCTTATCTGGTTGTCAGAAATTCTTGGATTTTTTATAAGCTCTCTTATGATAAGGTGCTCTTGCTGGTCAATTTCAACTGTATTAATACTAAACCACCCCTTTTATGTCACATATCAAATAATACTTATATAAATATGTTTTGTTTTATCTCTTTAAGGGTTAATTTATCAATAAATCACTATTTCTGTTACTATACAGTAATCGAGAAGTTATTTATATAATAACTGCTTCTACCTGACTTAATTGGATAAAGCTATAAAAAGAGGATTTGAATGAAAGTTTTGATGTTTGGCTGGGAATTTCCACCATTTAAGACAGGCGGTTTGGGAACTGCCTGCTATGATCTTACACGCGGTCTTTCTTACAAAGGGGTAGATGTAACTTTTGTCATGCCAACAACTCCTGGGAATGCAAAAGCTGATTTTGTCAAGCTTATAGGAGCAAATAATATATGCAGGAACATAAAAGTGAGAAAAGTGAGCACAATCCTGACACCTTATATGTCTTCAGAGGCATATTCAAGTGAACTTAGAAAAATCAGAATAGGCCATAAACTTTCTTCTGATGTTTACGGGCAGAACTTATACCAAGAGGTTATGAGGTATGCAGAAATGGCCAAAATAATAGCTGCTCAGGAGGATTATGATTTAATACATGCGCATGACTGGATGACATATGGTGCAGGAATAAATGCAAGAAATGTTTCAGGAAAGCCATTAGTGGTTCATATCCATGCAACAGAGTTTGACAGAACTGGTGGCAATCCAAATCCATATATAAGTTCCCTTGAATATCAGGGATTGAATGAAGCTGATTTGATAATAGCAAACAGCAATTTTACAAAAAATAATGTGAGAAGGCACTATAATATAAATCCAGATAAAATAAAGGTTGTTCATTGGGGCATTGATCCAGATAATCCTTACTATAAGCTTGGTTATAGCTCTCCGATGAACAGAAATGAAAAGATTGTGTTATTTTTAGGCAGGATTACAATACAAAAAGGCCCTGACTATTTTATTGAAGTAGCAAAAAAGGTCCTTGATTTCAAGAAAGATGTCCATTTTGTTATTGCAGGAAGTGGGGATATGCTTCCTAGGATAATAGAAAGAGCAGCAGAACTTGGCATAAGTGATAAAGTTACTTTTACTGGCTTTTTGAAAGGGGCAGATGTACATCGCGCTTTCCAGATGGCTGATCTTTATGTTATGCCATCAACATCTGAACCATTTGGTCTTGTTGCACTTGAATCACTAAAAAACAACACTCCAATTTTGGTATCAAAGCAATCAGGTGTTTCAGAAGTTGTTCATAACGCACTTAAGGTTGATTTTTGGGATATAAATGAAATAACAAACAAGATAGTGAATGTGCTTAATTATGAGGAACTTCATGATGAGCTTAGAAAAAATAGTTTTGAGGAAGTGCAGAAGTTTGACTTGATAAAACCTGCAGAGAAATGCATTGATGTTTACAATGAAGCAATAAGGGGTGCAATGTAATGGTAAGTATGTGCTTTTATTTTCAGGTGCATCAGCCTTTCAGGCTAAGAAATTATTCAATATTTGATATAGGAAAGAATACAAATTATTTCGATGAAAAGAAAAACAAGGAGATAATGCAAAAAGTTGCTGGAAAATGCTATCTTCCAACTAATAAAACAATGCTTGATTTGATTAATAAGCATGATGGAAAATTTAAAATAAGCTATAGCATAAGTGGTGTTGCACTAGAACAATTTGAGAAATATGCTCCCCAAGTTCTTGACTCTTTTATGGATTTAAATGACACTGGCTGTGTTGAGTTTTTAAATGAAACATACCATCATTCTCTTTCGTTTCTTTACTCAAAAGAGGAATTCAGGGAGCAGATAAAACTGCATCAGAAGAAAATAAAATCATTGTTTAAACAAACCCCCATTGTTTTCAGAAATACAGAACTTATATTCAACAACGAGCTTGCAAACTTCATACAGAAAATGGGTTACAGTGGTATACTTGCAGAGGGCGCAGATAATATCCTTGGATGGAGATCCCCTAATTTCATATACACAGCAAAGACAGCTCCAGGATTAAAGATGCTTCTGAAAAATTACAAGCTTTCCGATGATATCGCATTCAGGTTCTCTAACCGCGGATGGAAAGAATGGCCATTAACAGTTGATAAATATGTCAAATGGCTTAATGCTGCGAACGGAAACGGAAACCTTATGAATCTTTTCATGGATTATGAGACATTTGGGGAGCACCAATGGGAGGATACAGGAATATTTGATTTCTTGAGACATCTTCCAGGAGAAATTTTAAAACACTCTGATAATAATTTTGTGACACCAAGTGAAGCAATAAAAAAATATGAGCCGGTTTCGGAGCTTGATATTCATTCTCCTGTTTCATGGGCTGATGTTGAGAGAGATACAAGTGCGTGGGACGGAAATAAAATGCAAAAATCTGCAATAAATCAAATTTATCTTATAGAAAATGCAGTAAAAAAATCAGGTGATAAAAATTTGCTTGAGAAATGGAGAAAACTCCAGACAAGCGACCATTTTTATTATATGTGCACCAAGTGGTTTAATGATGGAGATGTCCATAAATACTTTAACCCTTATGAAAATCCATATGATGCTTTCATAACTTTTATGAATATTATTAATGATGTTAATCTCCGATTGGGAGAGAAAAATATCTTGAAAAAAGAGGTGGTAGTATGAAAACAAAAAAATCAGAAAAAAAAATTGGTAAGAAAAAAGCAGCAATAAAAAAAGATATATTGGAAGATGCAAATTCAGATAATTATTTTTTTGTTAATGATGGAACAGTTTTGAAAAATGTGTTGGATTTGTCTAAACAGCTTGACAAGATGACTGACGAGGTATTTAGATATCATGTCAATGAAATGAAAAATGATTTTGCTAGCTGGATAAAATTAGTATTTAAAGAGGAAAAGCTTGCAAAAGAGCTTTTGAAAACAACTAACAAAGACAAGACACAGATAATCCTCTTAAAGTATGTAATAGGTAAATTCAAATAACGGAGTGATAAAAATGATAAAAAAAATTTTACTGCCCGAGGATGTAAACCTAATTTTAATGGATGTTACTCCAAACCAGCATTTTAATTTACATATGGGTACATCTATAAAAAACCTGCAGGAGCTTGCTGAAGCACTGGAAATAATGGATGATGATGCTTTTAAACATCATGTGACAAAAGACAAAAATGATTTCAGCAACTGGGTCAAGAATGTTATTTATGATGTTGATTTAAGCAAGGATTTGTTTAATGCAAAAAGCAGGAAAAAAGCATTTGATGTGGTTAGCCAGAGAATTGAGCAGCTTAAAAAGCTAAGAAGTGGTTATGCAACAAAAGATAAGACAAATCTTTTCACAGATAGGTTTTTAATCGGCCTGGTTTTGGGATTAGTATTGGGCTTTTTGATTTCAGCAATAATAAATGGATTAATTTAATTTTTAGAAATTATTTTAACTTCATACCTTGCATGCCCTTGCCGCTAAACTTTTTCATCATCCTTTCCATCTGCTTTGGGTTGCCGCCCTTGAAGAGTTTTGCCATTTTTTTGCTTTGGCGATATTGTTTTAGAAGTTCCCTTATTTCTTTTGTGCTGGTTCCTGAGCCCTTTGCAATCCTGTCAATCCTTGTAATGCTTATGATGTCTGGGTCTTCAAGCTCCTCTCTTGACATTGAGTCCATGATAAAGCGCCATTTTTTCAGCTTTCCTTCCTGAACTTTTAACAAGTCTTTTGGCATTTTTAACTGAGAAAATCCTGGAATCATTTCTGTTATCTTGTTTAAAGGTCCCATTTTTCTCATTGCCTGCATCTGCTCATATAAGTCAATTAAGTTAAAATCTCCTTTTAGAAATCTTTTTCCTAAATCCTCTGCATCTTCTTTTGAAATTGCTTGTTCTGCTTTCTCTAATAATGCTTCCAGGTCACCCATGCCTAAAAGTCTTGAAATAAAACCTTCTGGCCTAAAAACCTCTAAATCTCCTAACTTTTCACCAACACCAATAAATTTTATCTTAGCATCTGTTGCAGCGCATGCTGTTAAAGCACCGCCTGCCTTGGCAGTGCCATCCATCTTGGTTACAATCACACCTGTTATACCACATGACTCATGGAAAGCCTGCGCTTGTTTCTGGGCTGCCTGACCAATATCTGCGCTTATTACCAGAAGATTTTCCTCTGGCTTTACAGATTTGTTTATTTCTTTTATTTCTTCAATTAAATCCTCTGATAACGCATCCCTTCCAGAAGTATCTATGATAAGTATATTATACTTATTAAATTCTTTTTCAAACTTTTTTAGTATATTTAGTGGATTTTTCTCCTTTTTATCAAGGAACACAGGAACATTTGCCTTTTTAGCTATCTGCTCTATCTGCTCCATTGCAGCAGGTCTATGTGTGTCAAGCCCAACTAATGCAACCTTATAGCCTCTTTTTGTATAGAATTTAGCGAGTTTTCCTGCCTGAGTTGTTTTTCCAGAGCCAAACAATCCAACAAGCATTATTTTTGTTGGTTTTTTCTTAATTTCTATCTTCCCTTCTTCTTTTCCAACAAAGTTTACTAATTCTTCATATACAATTTTTACTAAATATTCTTTTTTTGTGAGGCCAGCAGGGGTTTCCCCTTTTAAGGCACGCTCTTTTATTTTATTGCTTAATTCAAAGACTAATTTAACATTAACATCTGACTGCAATAATGCTCTCTGAATATCCTTGACAAGCTCATTAATGAGTTTCTCGTCAACAAATATTGCTTTTGCTATCTTGCTTAATGTATTTTTTATTGAGTTTCCAAGCTTATCCAATACCATTTTACACCTGAAAACAGGTTTTCATTTATAAATCTTTAGAAAAAATTATTAAGTGTGTTATATAATCTTATATTATTTTTATTAACAATAATAAAACTTTCTTAATTAATCATTGTTATAAATATAACTCTTGAAGTTCTCTAAGCCTGTCTGCATCTTCAGGAGTTAGTTCATTTTCATCTTTTGGTTTTTTATTTAAAACATCAGATAGATTATATTTTTCCTTTCCTTGTTTCTCATTTTTATTTTGTTTGTATGAATCTTTTACAGAAGTATAGGATTCATAAAATGCCCCTCTTGCTAATTCTGCTGCTTTAGTTAGTTCAATCTGAGGAGTTTTGTAATTTTTGCATTCTCTTTTATTTTTTTTTATTATTTCTTTATAGTCAATTAGTTTTTCAGTTAATATTTTAAAATATTTCTTTATATGGTTTGGAGTCATATTTAATTTTATTCTACCGCTAGGACTAGGAACTAAAAGTCCTAACCCTTCTTCTTTAAAATTTTGAGGTTCTACTAATTTATTATAAAACTCCACAAATACGTTTTGTTTATTATTCCCCAAAATTTCATCTGATAAGTAGGTTTCCATAATTTTATTAACACGTGATGCTAATTCTTCTCTTTCAATCATTTTATCTCTAATAAATAGTTTGTAACTGAAAATTAAAATATTAATCCCTTGAATCCAGTTGCTTTTATTAAAAATTAGAAAAAAATTAATTAAAACTTAATTTCACTGGATTTGTTGTCTATAATTTCCTGCACCTTTTTGATTAAGTCTTCTGGCTTTATATTGAAATAAACCTTGCCGTCAAGTGTTCTTACTGCAACAGTATTGTTGGTTTTTTCTTTGTCTCCAACTGTCAAAATTAATGGAATTTTCTTTAGCTGGGCTTCCCTCACTTTCTTTGGCATTGTCTCTGTTCTGAAATCAGTCTCAACTCTTATGTTGATTTTTTCAAGTTCCTGTTTTATCTTTTCTCCGTAAGGGATATGGCTGTCGTTTATGTTAAGAATTACTGCCTGTGTTGGGGCAAGCCATAATGGGAACTTTCCAGCATAATTTTCTATGAGGATTCCAAGGAACCTCTCTATTGAGCCATAAATAACTCTGTGAATCATAATAGGCCTATGCTTCTTTCCATCCTTCCCCTCATAAGTTAGGTCAAACTTTTCAGGCATTGCAAAATCAAGCTGTATTGTTCCGCACTGCCATGTTCTTCCCAAGCAATCCTTTAAATGGAAATCTATTTTTGGTCCATAAAAAGCTCCATCGCCCT
>Ga0307991_1002843_pt1 | contig 11530 bp, 9 predicted proteins | sample EllFjometagen131_FD_203146 | JGI IMG/M metagenome (GOLD analysis project Ga0307991, IMG submission 203146) | Marine microbial communities from Ellis Fjord, Antarctic Ocean - #131 | ecosystem: Environmental > Aquatic > Marine > Unclassified | place: Southern Ocean | collected 2014-10-08 | reverse complement strand
AATAATGTCTGCGCCGTGGATGCTTCGACGGTCTGGACCGCCAGTGACTCCGTCATCTGCTGGTCATCCGATGGCGGAGATAGCTGGGGTGTACACAATTCAGAGGAATACACCATGGGGATAAGTTCCGTAAGCTCTCAGCAAGCCTGGGCGGTAACTTTTTACTTCAACGGGACCATCCGGCATACGACCGATGGCGGTGCCGGTTGGACGGTACTGACGGAGCTGGACGGGAAAACTCTGCCTCCCCTCTGGACGGTCTCCTTCTCAACCGATCCTGTCCCGGTGCCCACACCGGAGTATGTAGTTCTCGAATCCGGGGACTATGATGGCGACGGAAAGACGGATATCGCCATCTTTCGCCCTTCGACCGGCCTCTGGGCCGTCCGTGGTCTGGGCCGGATTTATTTCGGGACAACCGGCGACATCCCGGTCAGCGGTGATTACAACGGGGACGGGGCCGCAGATGTCTCCATCTTCCGCCCATCCACCGGCCTCTGGGCGGTCAAAGACCTGACCCGGCTCTACTTCGGCGGATCAAACGATCTACCCGTTCCCGGCGATTATGACGGAGACGGCTTCTGCGATGTCGCCATCTTCGGCCGGCAGTCGGGGCTATGGAGGATCAGGGAAATTTCCTCCTTCTATTACGGCACCCCGGGTGACCGTCCAGCCCCGGGTGATTTCGATGGAGACGGAGCGGCCGATATCACCATCTTTCGCCCTTCGTCCGGCCTCTGGGCCATCCGTGACGCTACCCGATGCTACTTTGGAAGGAATGGCGATATCCCGGTTCCGGGAATTTTCCAATGGTATGGTTCATTTCTAAAAGACAGTCCCTTCCGGAGCCGGATCGCGCTTTTCCGCCCCTCCACCGGCCTCTGGGCCATAATGGAAAATACCCGTTTCTACTTTGGGACAGAGGGGAATATCCCGCTGATCGGCGACTTCAACGGGAACTCCCTAGATGATACCATTATCTTTAACCCTTCCAGCGCGCTCTGGGCAATACGGGGGTCTACCAGGGTATATTTCGGGTCCACCGGTGATATTCCGGCTGCCAGATAGGAAGTATCGAATTATGATGGTCTTTTCATCATGGTCGGCAATACCAAAATCCGTGCGGTTGCTGAATCCGATGAGTATAAAAACGATGCTAAAATCAGAGAAGTGCTTCGAGGTTTTAAATTAAAACTGATCGAAACTCTCTGATTGGAGACTAAAAAAACATAACCTGAAGGGCAGGATGTAGGAACATGGTTCCAATAGTATAGTTAGATGCAAATTTTAATTGACCTGTGCTTAACCGGGCAGTATCTTAAATTCTCTAAATCAAAACGGTTTTGTGATAATAGTAATCTGAACCGGTTTCATCAGTTCAAACAGTTTGGCCTGTTAAACCGGTTACAAATAGGAGGAATATATGAAAAATTGGATCTGGGTATTGAGTTTGGTGGCGGTTATCGCTCTCACCGGATGTCTTAAGATGGAGCAGGATATAACTCTGAACAAGGATGGCTCCGGGAACGTCAAGTTTGTCTACGGCATGAGCGAGCAGACCATCAAGCAGATGGAAGCCATGAAGGAGATGAGCAAATCGATGGGGGAAGAAGGAGCGGAACCAGCTGAAGACGATAATGATTTTGAATTCGATGTCGACAAAGTAAAAAAAGGCTTTGAGGAGATGAAAGAGCAGGGAATAACCCTCAATAGTGCCACTACCACGAAAGAAGACGGCTGGCAGTATATGAATATCGATTTTGACTTCAAGGATGTCTCCAAGCTCGAGGACACACCTGTCTTCGAAAATGTCTCAATTATTAAAAATGCCGACGGCAATTACGTAATCACCTCCAAGATGGACAACGATAATATGGGCGGTGATGCCGGCGCGGAACAGATGAAAGCAATGCTTCCGATGCTCTCCGGGATGCGGATCTCAATCAAGATCAATACCCCGAACGCCATCGTCTCGACTACCGCTCCTATCAAAAGTAAAGACAGCGCCGAGTGGGTCTTCGATGTCGATAAAGATCCGGATTCATTCCTGAATATGTCAAAGACCAATATGGAAATTGTCTTTGGCGGTGACGGATGCACGATTCCGGAAGTCAAATAGTATTTTATTTTCTTTGAAAATAAAATATTGAAGGACATTTTCTCAATGTCTGTTCTATAAACTCTAACTATGCATCTCGATCTGGAGATATTTAAGCAACCCCTGTTCTAAACAGGGGTTGCTTTTTTATTGAATGAAGATGTCAGTTTGCCTGTCTAATATTTCTGCTTTAAAATTTCAATAAGATCAAACCGCAAAGGCAGAAGTATAGACAATATCACCGCAGAGACGCCGAGAACGCAGAGAAAGACAAAAACCAACTACTATACATAATTAATTGGGTTATAGCTTTCTCATCCTATTGAAATAAAATAGTTTTTTACTTCTCTCTGTTTTTTCTCTGCGCTCTCTGCGTCTCTGCGGTGAATAAAGTTGCGAAGCTAAGTTCTATGATGATATTATCAAGATCTTATTTGATTCTCCTGGCCAGTCTCATGCTCACCGGCTGTGCGGGTGGAATTCATTTTACGGCGGATGAAACCACCCCAGAAGAACCTTTCTATTACGAAAACCTGGACGAAGATACCGGCGAAAAACGCCCGATCACCAATCTGCTGGCCGGGGAGAAACTAACCTACGACGTGAGCTGGATCGGGATCGATGTCGGGCAGATTATCATGGAGAACCACGGCCTAGAGGTGATCAATGGAGAGGAAGCCTATCATCTGACCGTTATCACCATCTCCAATGACTTCCTCTCCAATTTCTTCAAGATTGAAGACACAATCCATACCTGGATCTCCCGTGAGAACGGTAATCCCATCCGATTCGAGAAGGTCATTAAGGAAGGGCATTACGAGAGACACGACGTTATTGAATACGACCAGGAAAATCAGACCGCCATTTACAGCCGGAAAGACAAGAAGGATCGGGAAGATCGGAGCATGGATATTCCTCCCGATGTCCAGGATGCCCTCAGTCTAATATTCTGGCTCCGCCGTCAGCCTATGGGTCTGGGAAAACGATTTAAGGTTGATGTCAACGCCGGTGAAAAAAACTGGGAGGTGGATGTAGAGATTATCGGAAAAGGGCTATTCAAGACTGAAACAATGGGTGAAACCAAAGCCTATACCATGAAACCCAGCGCCTCTCATGAGGGAAAGATGCTGAATAAGGGCAATCTCCTGGCCTGGATAACGGTTGATCGACGGAGAATTCCAATCGCTTTTGAAGTAGATACCCCACTTTTCGGGAGTGCTACCGCAGTACTCAGTGCCGCTGTCCTCCCACCGATGCCGGAGGAAGGAGAGGAGGAAAAAGAATCTGAAGAAACCCCGGAGCGCATCTACCAATCAGGAGACTGGATTAAGGGCCTGACCCAGGCGGTGGAAGGGAGGCAACGGTAAGAAGTAAACGGCATAACAGAATGCAAGATTCAGATTCAGGACCGAAAAGATGAACATCTGCTTGCATCCCGATTATTTCGGGGGAACATCGAACCAGCCTTCGCTAAAGCTACGGCGGGCACAACTTCCAACTCTGAACATCGAACGGGGAGGCGGAAGGCGACTTAAAAACTGAACATCGAACGTCGAACGCCGAACGCCGAACTTCGAACGCGCCGGCGGAAGGCGGCTTAAAAACTGAACGTCGAACGCCGAACGCCGAACGCCGAACTTCGAACAACCTTTTCAAATTCGCGTAATTTCTCCGCCCCGAAGTTGTAATCGGGGGCGTAATTCGTAGTTCATAAAGAGGGAGCGGCGAGGGAGCAATTAGTGTGAATTAGTGTACCACGCAAAATGACCTTCGGTCATCGCGGGGTAAAATTAGTGGACTGCAAAAGGGGCCGAAGTTGGGGTGGTGCAATCAGAAAAAGTGACAACTTTAAATCAGGACTTGGCCGCTACCACACGATGGCAACCTGAAAGCTGCCGCCTCAAAAGCCAGGTGAAAGCAAATAACTTCAGGCACTTAAGCGCACTTTAGGCACTTCAATCTATCACCTTAAAAGCTACCTCCAGCTTCACCTGGAAGTTGACCACAGCCCCATCCTTCACCTTGCCTCCCATATTCTTGACCTCATACCAGGAGATCTCTCTTACCGTCTTCGCCGCCTCGACAATGGCATCTTTAGACGCCTCAGCATAGCTGACCGGGGAGTTCCCGATTATCTCGATAATTTTATACAGATTGGTCATCTCAGCCTCCTTTATAAATTAGCGCCTGTGGCTCTAATTTAGTTTTGGAAATATTTTGGAACTTAGCTTCGCAACTTATTTCACCGCAGAGACGCGAAGAACGCAGAGGGAAAACAGAGGATCTTATTAAAACTGTTTTCTTTTGGTAGAGAGAATATGCAGTGACCTAATTAATTATCTAGGATATAAGCATTTATTTTTCTCTGTGTTCTCTGCGTCTCTGCGGTGAAATTATCTATCCCCCGGTTCAATCACTTCTTTCCTTCGCGTACTCTGCGAATAATCCCGTCAGTCGAAGAATCATGATCCAGGACCGGTTCTTCCGGCGCGGTAAGTTCCGAGAGGATATTTTTGGCCAGTACCTTTCCCAGCTCTACGCCGAACTGGTCGAAAGAATATATATCCCAGATCTGCCCCTGTACAAAGATCTTGTGCTCGTAAAGCGCGATCAACTGGCCCAATACCCGGGGAGTGAGGCTTTCGGCCAGGATAGTATTGGTCGGCTTATTTCCCTCGAAGGTCTTGAATGGAACCAATCTTTCATCGACCCCTTCCGCCCTTACCTCTTCCGGAGTCTTGCCGAAGGCCAGCGCTTCAGGCTGAGCGATAAAGTTGGCCATCAGTTTGAGATGATGATCGCTTAACGGGTTATGGGAACTGCGGAACCCGATGAAATCGGCTGGAATCAGTTTGGTCCCCTGATGGATCAGCTGGTAGAAGGCGTGCTGGCCGTTGGTACCGGCTTCCCCCCATACAATCGGACCGGTCTGGTAGTTCACCCGACGACCTTCCCGATCAACCGATTTGCCGTTGCTCTCCATATCCAGCTGCTGAAGATAAGCCGGAAAGCGGGCCAGATATTGATCGTAAGGAAGCACCGCGTAACTCTGCGCCCCGAAAAAGTTATTGTACCAGATACCCAGGAGCGCCATGATCACCGGCATATTCTCCTTGAATGGGGCCTGGTGGAAGTGATGATCCATCACCCGGAACCCCTCCAGCATCTCATAAAAATTTTTCGGACCGATCGCGATCATCAGAGAGAGCCCGATCGCCGAGCAGAGCGAATACCTCCCCCCTACCCAATCCCAGAACTCAAACATATTATCGGTATCAATTCCAAACTCCGCGACATCTTTAGCGTTAGTGGATACCGCGACAAAATGCGCGGCGACCGCCGCTTCATCTCCCAGCGCCGCCAGAGACCAAACCCGGGCGCTATGAGCGTTGGTCAATGTCTCCTGAGTGGTGAAGGTCTTGGAGCAGATGACAAAGAGCGTCTCCGCCGGATCGAGATCCCGGACTGTCTCCGCGAAATGAGTCCCATCCACGTTAGAGATAAACCGCACTCTCAACTCCGGATCGGCATATGCTCCCAGAGCAGCAGTAGCCATTGCCGGTCCCAGATCAGATCCGCCGATCCCGATATTGATCACGTTACGGATCGGCTTACCGGTAAACCCCTTCCATTCGCCGGACCGGACTTTTTCCGCGAACTCACTCATCTGTCTCAGTACCCGATGAACGCCTGGAACCACATTCTCCCCTTCCACCAAGATAGAGTATCCCTCCGGCGCCCGAAGCGCGACATGGAGAACAGCCCGGTCTTCGGTCCGGTTTATCTTCTCCCCTCCGAACATCCCGTCAATTGCCTTCCGGAGGCCCAGTCTCTCCGGCAGATCCAGCAACAGCTTCATAGTCTCTTCGGTCACCCGGTTCTTGCTGTAATCCAGAAAGAGATCTCCAGCCGTCATTGAAAACCTGGACAACCGAGCGGGATCACCTTCAAATAGCGACCTCATAGTCAGATCTTTAACTACATCATAATGCTCCCGCAGCGCTTGCCATTCCGGCCTTTCTGTTAATGAAATATTATTCATTTAGGTTTCTTCCTCCGGTGAATGGTTCTTCTACTCTATTGCTTACTCGAAAATACTTATTAACCACGAAGAACACGAAGATCACGAAGAAGAGTTAAGAAAACAAGACTTATCTCATCTTTAAAAACCTTCGTGATCTTCGTGTCCTTCGTGGTTACAATTCGCTTTGTATCAGTGGATATGGTTTTCGAATATGGTTTAGCTAAACCTCTCTCAATTCCGGTTTCTTTTTATGAAACCCGGTATTCCGCTCAAAGGTATAGGCCGCCCGGAGGATCTTATCCTCGGCAAAAGGCGGAGCGATTATCTGGAGACCTACCGGCAGGTTGTCCCGGTCAAAGCCACAGTTGATCGAGATCGCCGGCAACCCCGCCAGATTGACACCGATTGTAAAGATATCGGAGAGGTACATCTGAATCGGGTCAGCCATTCTGGAACCTAATTTAAACGCCGTGCAGGGGGAAGTCGGCATTACCACAGTGTCGCAGATGGAGAAGGCGCGGTCAAAGTCATCCTTGATCAACCGGCGAACTTTTAATGATTTGGTGTAATAAGCGTCATAATACCCCGCGCTGAGAACATAAGTCCCGAGGAGAATCCGGCGCTTCACCTCTTCCCCGAATCCATCCTTCCGGGTTAATTCGTACATACCCAGCAGAGATTTCTCCTCCCGGTTCCGGTTCCCATACTGTACACCATCATAACGAGCCAGGTTGGAACTAGCTTCCGCTGTGGAGAGGATATAATAACAGGCCACACTATAGAGGATCCGGGGAAGTTCAATCTCAATAATCTCAGCTCCCAATGAATGGAATACTTCCAGCCCGGCCCGGAACGCCTCTTCCACACCTTCCTCCATCCCCTCAACAAAGCACTCCCGGGGGACGCCTATCTTCATCCCCGCGATATCATCAACCAATGAATCGCGGAAACGCGGCACCTCAACCGGGGCAGAGGTGGAGTCAAGAGGGTCATGACCGGAGATTGCCTCCAGCATGAGAGCGATATCCTCGATATCTTTTCCGAACGGACCGATCTGATCAAGAGATGACGCGTAGGCAATCAGGCCGTAACGGGAGACTCTCCCGTAGGTCGGCTTCAGTCCGGCCACTCCGCATAGAGCCGCGGGCTGCCGTATGGAACCACCGGTATCCGACCCCAGGGAGGTAATCGTCTCATCAGCCGCCACGGCGGCCGCCGAACCCCCGCTCGACCCCCCCGGAACTCTTGTCGGATCCCAGGGATTACCGGTAGGCCAATATCCGGAGTTCTCGGTCGACGAGCCCATGGCGAACTCATCCATATTGGTCTGCCCCAGAAAGACTGCGCCGGCTTCCCGAAGTTTCCGGATTACGGTAGCATCATAAGGAGCGATATATCCCTGGAGAATCCTGGAGCCACAGGTAATTTCTTTCCCCCGGACCGACAAGATATCCTTCAACGCTATCGGAACCCCTGCCAATATCCCCGGGTTCTTTCCCGACGCTATCCGCCGATCAATATCTCCGGCCATCGCCAGAGCCCCTTCCCGATCCACCCGAATAAAGGCCCGGACAACCGGATCAACCTCATCAATGCGGGAGAGGCAGGCCTCGGTTACCTCAACGGCAGTAACTTCCCGTTTCGCCACCAGATCGGCGATTTCATGCGCTGTCAGTTGATTTGTCACGTCCTGATTTTAAGTTGTCACTTTTTCTGATTGCACCACCCCAACCTCGGCCCCTTTTTTGTCCACTAATTTTACCCCGCGATGACCGAAGGTCATTTTGCGTGGTACACTAATTCACACTAATTGCTTCCCTCGTAGCGAAGCGGAGACATCGAACATTTATGTGAGATGCCTTGCCGCGCCCTCTTTATGAACTACGAATTACGCGAATTTCACGAATTTAAAAACTGTAAACCAACGATTCAAACTTAGCTAATTTTTCTGCCGTCAACCGACAACCAACCTTCGCCAAGGCTTCGGCGGGCATGGCTGTCAACTGACAACCTTCTTTTCTCTCGGCCCCATAATGAATTTCCAATGGCCAACTGCCAATCACCAATTCCCAAATTTATCTTCGACGTCGGTCATTCGCATTTGGAGATTGGTTATTGGTCATTGGATATTGGACATTCCAATTCCCTTGCCGCTCCCTCTTTAGGAACTACGAATTACGTGAATTACGCGAATTTGAAAAGGTCGTTCGAAGTTCGGCGTTCAGCGTTCGACGTTCGACGTTCAGTTTTTAAGCCGCCTTCCGCCGCCCCGTTCGAAGTTCGGCGCCCTGCCCGCCGAAGCTTTAGCGAAGGCTAGTTCGACGTTCGAAGTTCAATCCTTATCTATTCCTCCTCTTCCCTGCTTCTCCCTTCTAATCCTCTACTGCCCACTCCCCACTGCCTACTATCTATTCTATTACCAGCGGCACCTTAAAAAGCCCATCTTTCTCCTCCGGTGCATTCTTCAGCGCTTCCGACTGTGTTAACCCCTCGCGAACCCTATCCTCTCGCAGAACATTCTTGAGTGGCAGAATATGGGCAAGCGGCTTAACATCTGAGGTATCAAGCTCATCCAGCTTATCAATATAGACCAGGATATCATTGAGCTGATCCCCGAGCCTTTCCTTCTCATCAGAAGAGAGACCGAGCCGGGCCAAGCTGGCGACTTTTTCTACATCCAAGATGGTAATCTTCTTTTCAATCATAACGGAACCTTAGTACCAATATAGACCTTACTTAAACCTAAATTGAGCGGTTCTATGCGGCGAACTGCACCAATCTTATGGTCTGCAATCGCTTGCAAAAATACTCGTTCGCATTTATTAATGCGTCTGCGTTTTTTGCAACCGATACAGCCTCATAATCTTAGCACATTTCACAAGTCCGCCATAGCTTTAGCGACGGCTGATCCGCAATAATCGCTTAACTTAGGTTAAAAAAGATATTTAGAAATATTATATAGAACAATGAATTGATTCACCACGAAGGTCACGAAGTACACGAAGAAATTTTGAGAAAATAATAAATATTTAGAACTTTGTCAAAAAACTTCGTGTTCTTCGTGGTTTTAATTAGCTGGATTTTAACGTTATCTAAAGAGTATTTGCCAGACGGATATAATCTTCCACTGAAAGCTGCTCCGCTCTCCCCTTTGGGTCAATCCCGACCCGGAGACAGGCCGCGACAATTTGGTCTTCACTATAGCCCAGTTGCCTGTCAGAGGCCAGAGTGTTTTTCAGCATCTTCCGCCGCTGGGCAAAGGCCGCCCGGACCAGGTTTTTCCAGAGAACCGGGTCGGCTATCTGAAATTCACTCGCAGGGAAAATTTTAAACCGGAGAACAACTGAATCAACCCCGGGCCGGGGAAAAAAACAGTTCCGGCTCACCGGCGCGACAATCTCCACATCGCTGTAAGTCCGGCAGAGTACACTCAGCCGGCCGTATCTCTTACTTCCGGGCGGGCTGACAATCCTCTCTCCCACCTCCCTCTGCACCATCAGCACTAGGTTACTGAAATTGATCTCTGATTCCAATAATTTTACCACCAGAGGTCCGGTTATTGAGTACGGCAGGTTAGCGACAACTTTAAGCCCGGCCGAAGGTGTTATATCACTCCGGAGAGAAGAGGCCAGAGCTTTTAAATCGGTCTTGAGAAAGTCCCCCTGAATAATCTCCAGATTATCATATTCAATGGCCTGTTCTCGCAATATCCGGACCAATCCCCTATCCCACTCCACCGCGACTACCTTCCCCACCAATCGGCATAATTCAATAGTCAGAGCCCCCGGCCCGGGCCCGATCTCCAGCACCATGTCTTCCCGACTGAGATCGGCCGCCCGCAGGATCTTATCAGCCACATTACGGTCGATGAGAAAATTCTGCCCCCGGCTTCGTCTGGCAAAGATCCCTTCCTTCAATAGAATATCTTTGAGATAAACCGGGCTAAAGAGGAGATTATCACTCATCTGGGGTACACAATATTAATTTCAAATCACGAAGAACACGAAGCTCACGAAAATTTTTAAATATTGAGAAACCCTTTTTTGCTTCTCAATTATTCTTCGTGTCCGGAGCGAGCCCCGCGATGAACGAAGTTCATTTTGCGGGGTATGCTTCGTGGTTAATTTCATCTTTGCTATTGGATATTAACAGGCAAGCAGTCTCGATAGCCTCTATCATTGAACGGGGATCTGCCCTACCCTCTCCGGCTATATCGTAGGCGGTTCCATGATCGGGTGAGGTCCGGACAAACGGCAATCCCAGGGTAATATTTACCCCTCGATCAAAGGCCAGCATCTTCAGGGGAATCAAGCCCTGATCATGGTACATCACCACCGCGACATCATATTCACCATGAACCATTTTATAGAAGAGCGTATCCGGGGGGAGCGGTCCGGAAACCACTACCCCTTCCCTCCGGCACTCTTCAACCGCCGGAGCGATAATCTCTATCTCCTCCCGCCCAAAAGCGCCCCCTTCCCCTGCGTGAGGATTGAGACCGGCGACCGCGATTCTCGGCTCCCTGATCCCGAATCGATGCATAGCATCACGGGCCTGATAAATCTTCCTGACGATCTCCTCTCTGTCAAGAGACGAACTCACCTCATCAAGGGGGATATGAACGGTTACCAGAACCACCCGGATATCCCCTCCGATCAGCATCATGGCATAGTTCTCAGTTCCGGTGAGATATGCCAGGTAATCGGTATGACCCTGGAATTTATATCCGGCCCGGTGAATTCCCTCTTTATTGATAGGACCGGTAATCAGAGCCGAGACCTCTCCCTTCCCGGCCAACTCAACTCCCAGGGCCACGGAGTTCATCGCGACCCGGGCCCATCCGGCATCTATCTTTCCCGGAATGGGAAGCTTCTCCGGCGCGCCCTCAACTTCCAGAAGACGGATCTCTTTTCCGCTCCAATTAATACGGTTAAAGTCCCGATAAACTTGAAGAGGAATATCAATCCGGAGGGAATGAAGGAGGGAGAGAAAGACCCGGGAATCGCCAATAATCAAAGGATCACAGCGGTCGGTTACTTGGGGAGAAACAATCGCCTTCAGGACAACCTCCGGTCCTATCCCGGCCCCATCCCCCATGCTAATGGCTACTTTATTCTTCAACTATCGATATACGCCCTGGATCTTAACTCATCGATCCATTTGTCGTAACGCCTCTGGTACTCCTCCTGAAATAGCTGATCCTCTATCTCATCCCAGAGATCTTCCAATGGTTTCTGATATGCCTCTTTTTTCCCGGTACACTTTAGAATATGATATCCAAGATCCGTCTCGATAATCCCGCTGTTCTCCCCAACCTTCAGTGAGAAGGCCGCTTCATCCAGCTTGGGGCGCATCTGATCTTTCTTATAGTAACCAAGATCACCGCCCTGCTCTGCTCGCGGACCCTG
>Ga0307991_1002842_pt1 | contig 11532 bp, 9 predicted proteins | sample EllFjometagen131_FD_203146 | JGI IMG/M metagenome (GOLD analysis project Ga0307991, IMG submission 203146) | Marine microbial communities from Ellis Fjord, Antarctic Ocean - #131 | ecosystem: Environmental > Aquatic > Marine > Unclassified | place: Southern Ocean | collected 2014-10-08 | reverse complement strand
TTTTACAATTTTTTCTAAAATGATTTTTTCTTTGGAATATTTTTCCCACCAAAAAATAGGCGAATTTAACTCCTTTTGAATTCTCAATTCCATTATTGAAAATTCTGAAGTTAAATTTTCTGAAATTAGTTTTAATAATGATTCATTTGTTTCCTTTGAAGAATCTTTTATAAATTTATCCAATTTGCTCTTAGTTTGACTTATTACCTCGTTATTACTTTCTAAAATGATTTTTTGACCTTTATTTTTAGCATTTGTAAACAAATTTAAAATGATTTTTTTATTCATTTCTATTATTTCTTCATTAAAATTTATTATATTTTCATTCAAATAAAAATATAATAACCCCATAACTGTTGCGATTATTATTGTTGAAAAAACAATTAATGTCATTATCAAATTATTTTTCATAGACTTTTCTTTTCTCTTTTTCCCTCTCATATTCCCCCCTTATTATAAAATATAAATCTCATACTACTATTAATACTTTTTTTATTCATTTCCTAATTGTATAACTAAAAAATGATTTATCACACAATACCACTTTATGGTTATACTGCATAAAGGTGCTTTTTCAGTATTAAAATCAAACCCTTTAAAATCAAGGTCTAATTTGCCCTGCTGGGCGGGCGTACCTGCTTTTTGCAGTACAATCACTTTATCTTACTTTTAATATTACAAAACCTACTATTCCACATAACAATGATACTATCCAAAACCTTATTGTCACTTTAGTTTCTGGCAATCCACTTAATTCAAAATGATGATGAATTGGTGCCATTTTAAATACTCTTTTTTTCTTAGCTTTATAACTTCCTACTTGTATAATTACCGATACCGTTTCTAACACAAAAACCGCTCCTATTATTGGCAATAATAATTCTTGTTTTAATAAAATAGCAACTGTTCCTAATATTCCACCCAAAGCCAATGAACCTGTATCTCCCATAAATATCTGTGCTGGATAAAAATTATACCATAAAAAACCTAATCCTGCTCCTATTATTGATGATATGAAGACTAGTATTTCTCCGCTTTCTTTTATATAAAATAAATTTAGATATTGACTCCATTCTACATGTCCTGTCATATATGCTACAACTCCCAGCACAAAAGCAACTACCATCACTGGAAACATTGCTAATCCATCTAATCCATCTGTTATATTTACAGCATTTGATACTCCTGTTAATACAAATATTATAAATATCAAATAAGCAATTCCACCTATATATAAATAACTTTCTTTCAAAAAAGGATTTACTACTGAAAAATTCATTGTTCCTTCTAGTAACGGAAATCTATAGATGAACCCCCATACCAAAATGCTTATTAAAACTTGTCCAATTATTTTCTTTTTTGGTGATAATCCATCTTTATTTTTACCTGTCAATTTTAAATAATCATCTAAAAATCCAATCCCAGCAAATAGTATTGTTATAAACAATAAAATTAATATGAATTTATTTCTTAAATTACCTGTTATTAGATTTGTAAAAATAATCGCTGCTATTATCAAAACTCCACCCATAGTTGGAGTTCCTTTTTTATCAAAATGTGTTTTAGGACCTAATTTTCTAATTTCTTCTCCAACATTTTTATTTTTCAAATATAATATAAATGGTTTTCCTAATAAGTAAACTGCAAAAAATGATATAAACAGCGACAATAATGCTCTTATTGAAATATATCTAAATATTCTCAAAAAAGATATATCGTCCATAAATCTTCCATACAAAAAATATAACATTTGATTACTCCTCTACTATTTTCTCTAATTTCATTCCTCTTGATCCTTTTAACAATACAATTTTTTTCTCTTTAATATTTTTTATTTCTTCTTTTATTTCTTCGATGCTTTCATTATAAAAAATATTATCTTTTTTGATTACCTCATATAATTTTTTCATTTCATTTCCATACAATATTAAAAAATCATACTTCACATTTTTTAATACTTCTTTTAAATTAATATGCATTTCCTCACTTTTTTGACCTAATTCTAACATATCTCCTAAAACAATTATTTTTTTATCTCCATTATTATAAATATCAGAGAAAGTTTCTAACGAATATTTCATAGAAATGGGACTTGCATTATATGCATCATTTAAATATATAATATCTTTTTTAATTATTTTTTCAAATCTCATTTTAGATATTTTTACCTTCCTTAATCCACTTTCAATTTTTTTAATTGGTATATTCATTTTTATGGCTATTCCTATTGCTAATAATGAATCTAATACATTATGATTTCCTATTAAAGGCATTTTCACTTTAATTTTATCTTTATTTTCTAAAATACATTCATATTCTGTAGTTTCTTCATTCATTTTAATATTTCTAGCATAAATATCATTTTCTTTTGATAACCCAACTTTTATTCCAACAACTTTTTCCAAATATTTATCATCACCATTTATAACAATATCTTTTTTGACATATTTAACTAACTCTATTTTTGCTTTAAATATATTCTCTTTTGTTTTTAGATTTTCTAAATGTGATTCTCCAATATTCGTAATTATTCCATAATCAGGTTCTGCTATTTGAGATAATAATTCAATTTCTCCTAAATTTCTCATTCCCATTTCCAAAACTATAAATTCACTATTCTTTTCTAAAGTTAATAAACTCAATGGCAATCCTAAATGATTATTATAATTTTCTATTGTTTTTTTACCCGATTTAACTTCACTTAATATTGAATACAATATATCTTTAGTTGTAGTTTTTCCATTACTTCCAGTTATAGCAATTACAATTGGATTTATTTTTTTTCTATAATAATTAGCAAATTCTTGTAAAAATTTTATTGAATCATCTACCTTTAATCCATAACCTTTTTTGATATCCACATTCTCACTATCATAAATTACAAATCTAGCACCTTTTTTGATTGCCGCTTCTGCATACTCATTTCCTCCATTGATTGCCCAAAAAAGGTCTCCTTCTTCTATTTCTCTACTATCCATTTCAATTGAATTTAAGCTGTCTATTTTTATTTTATATTTTTTTTCTAAAAATTCTATTAATATTTTTTTAAGGTATTCATTTTTACTAATCATCTAACAAATGTCCTAATTTTTCTTTTTTTGTTTTTAAATAAAATTCATTTTCCGCTTGAGGCTTCATTTTTATAGGCACTCTTTCTACTATCTTTATTCCATAACCTTCTAATCCTACTACTTTTCTTGGATTATTTGTTAATAATCTAATTGTACTCAATCCTAAATCCAATATCATTTGAGCCCCTACTCCATATTCTCTTAAATCTGCTGCAAATCCTAATTTTTCATTTGCTTCTACTGTATCATAACCTTGATCTTGTAAATGATATGCATGTATCTTAGGATTCAATCCTATTCCTCTTCCTTCTTGTCTTAAGTATATTATTACTCCCATTCCTTCCGCTTCTACCATTTGCATTGCAGCATGTAATTGTTCTCCACAATCACATCTTTTTGATCCAAATACATCTCCTGTTAAACATTCTGAATGAACTCTTAATAATACATTTTCCTTTCCTTTTACATCTCCTTTTACTAATGCAACATGTTCTTTTCCATCTATTTCATTTTCATAAGAATATATTTTAAAATCACCATATGCTGTTGGCAAATTTGCTATTTTTAATCTTTTTACTAACTTTTCTTCTTTTTTTCTATATTTTATTAAATCTGCTATACTTATAATTTTCAAATCATGTACTTTCGCATATTCTTTTAATTCATCTAATCTCGCCATTGTTCCGTCTTCTTTTAATATTTCGCATATTGTACCTGCTGGTTTTAATCCTGCAATCCTTGCTAAATCTACTGCTGCTTCTGTATGCCCAGTTCTTTTTAATACTCCCCCATCTTTTGCTATCAATGGAAAAATATGTCCTGGTTTTCCAAAATCTTCATTTTTTTTATTTTCATCTATTAAATCTTTTATTGTATTCGATCTATCTTTTGTAGAAATTCCAGTTGTTGTTCCCTCTAACGAATCTACTGAAATAGTAAATGCTGTTCCATATACATCTGTATTTTTATTTACCATTAAATCTAATCCTAATTCTTCTGCCCTTTTTTGAGTAATTGGAGCACAAATCAATCCTCTTGCATATTTAGTCATAAAATTAATTGCATCCGGAGTAACTTTCTCGGCTGCCATTATTAAATCACCTTCATTTTCTCTATCTTCATCATCTACAACTATTATCATTTTACCTTTTTTGATATCTTCTATGGCATCTTTTATATTATTTAACATTTTTTTCCTCCTGTGTGCCTTTTTCTTTTATTATACCACCATTTTTATTGATTTTCAAATAAAGTTGAAATTTATTTGAAAAAATGATATTATTTAAAACAAACTGAAATAAAGGGAGATATCGAATGGAATTTAATCAATTATTAAAAAGAATTAATGAACTTGCTCTTAAATCTAAAACAAATCAATTAACCAATAATGAAAAAATCGAACAACAAAATTTAAGAAAAGAATACTTAACAGTATTTAGAGGAAATATGAAGAATAAATTAGATAATATAACTATTGTTGACAAAAAAGATTTAAACTAACTTATCTATTAGAATATCATTTTTCATATTTTAATTCAATCATTTTTACAATTTTTACAACTTTTTTTATTTGATTTATACAAAAAAGGAAGAAAAACTTAATTAAGTTTTTCTTCCTTTTTTGTATGTTTTAATCTATTTTAAAGTGATCCACTACCTCATTTAACTTTTTTGATATTTCTACTAATTCATATAAAGAAGATGTTGTTTCTTCTGTTGATGCTGTATTTGTTTCTATTAACACTGATATTTCTTTTAATTGTGCATTTGATTTTAATATTATTTCTGTTTGTTCTATCGATTTCATCTCAATTTCAGAACTTTCATTTGCTAAATTTTGTGTTCCTGATTCTATTTCAGACATTGCCAAACTCTGTTCTTCCATTGCTTTCGATACATCCTCCATATTTTGACCTGTTATAGTTATTTTTTTCTTAACCTCTTCTACTTTTTGCTTTGTTTTTAATGTTAATTCTGCACTACTCTTAACATTTCTTTTCATTGACTCATTTAACAATGATATGCTTTCTGTAAATTCTTTTGATACTGCTGATAATTTCTTTACTTCATTTGCAACTACAGCAAATCCTTTTCCTGCTTCTCCTGCTCTAGCTGCTTCTATCGCTGCATTTAATGCTAACAGATTGGTTTGCTCTGCTATATGATTCAAATTAACCAATTTTTCATCTATTCCTTTTGCATCCTTTTCTAACTTTTCTATTTCTTCCATTGTTTTCCCAATTAAAACAACACTTTCTTCTGATCTCTCTTCAACTTCATTTGATAAATTCGTTGTATTTTTAACATTTTTTGAAATAGATTCTAGTGTTTGAGAAGATTCGATTATCGAACTTGCCATTTCTTCTGTACTTGCAACCTGATTTCTTACATTATCTGAAATCCCTTCCATTCTGTTTTGAATATCACTTAAATCATTTTCTAATTCTCGCTTAACATTTAATTGATTTATTGAATTACTAGATATTATTTCCATTTGTTTTGATACTTCTTCTGAATTAATATCTAAATTCTGAGATTCTCTTTTTATTTCAAATATTATTTTAACTATTTTATCTAAAAAACCATTAATATTTTTACTCATTTCTCCAATTTCATCTTTACTTTTTTCATTTAGTCGAATAGTTAAATTTCCTTCTCCTTCTACTAAATCCAATGATACATCAGATACTTTTTTTATTGGCCTTTTTATAAGTATATCTATTAATATTATTGATACTCCTGATGAAAGCAACATAATAAATATTACTCCTATCCTTATTTTCAATTTCATTTTTTTTATCAATTTTTTACCTGTTTTTTCAGCACTTGAACTTGAAACTCCTATAAATAAAATCCCTATTATTTTTCCATTGTCATCTTTTATAGGATCATAAGCTGTATAATATTTTTCTCCCAATATTGTTGCTTTTCCTAAATATAATTCTCCATTCATATTTGGTTTGTATGCCGCAGATTTTTGTCCTAACATTGTTCCTACTGCTCTTTCTCCATCTTTTTTGATTATATTAGTTATTATCCTCTCAAAATCATCATCTTTCTTTTGAAATATTGTGGCAACATCTACAAATTTTACAGATATTTCATCTACAAATTTATAATTATTTTCTACTAATTTCCCATTCACATCTATTAATTTATCATTTTCTAATTTTAATTCTCCATAATATTTTTCATAGTACAACCTCGTTGCATTTATATCACTTTGTAATTTTTCCAAACTACTTTTTTCTATTAATTCTTTCATTAATTTAGAAGAATCTCGTATACTTATAAAATATACACTCCCTAAAACCATCACAATTGCCGTTATCATCATTATAAATATTTTTTTTGAAATACTCATATTTCACCACCCTTTTGATTTTTTATTCTTTGTATTGTTAGTATACTCGAAGAAAATTGATTTTGCAACTATTTTTTCATTATTAATTTATTTGACCATTCATTATAATCTGTTTTTATAATTAATCTATTTCTAAAACTTTTTAATTCTTTATTTATATTCAATTCCAAAACTCCATTTTTAACCTCTGCTTTTTCCCATCCATATCCTGATAAATAAACTTGAACTCTCTTATTTTTTTTATCCATCTCTACTTTTATATTTTTTATATAATTATCTACTCTTTCTATATTCATCCAATGTGCCTGTAAATGTTTTATTCTCAACTTCCATTTCAATCCTGCTAAATTAGATATTGCTAACCTATCTAAATCAAATTTATCACTTTCCTTAGAAATCCCTCCTAATCCTTGATTTAATATCCCTTTCATTCCCAATGATTTTAACATCCATTTTATCTCATCATTATATTCTCCATATGGATATGCAAAATATTTCACTTTTTCACTTATATTTTTTTCTATATCTGCTATACTTTTTTGTATTTCCTCCATTGCTTTCTCGTTTCCTAGTTTAGTTAAATGAGGATGAGAATAGGAATGAGAACCTATTTCTCCATATTTAGATACTTCTTTTATTTGATCCCAACTCATATAATCATTATAGTTCCTATTTACTGCTTCTGTATTAACAAATACTGTAAATGGAAATTTATTCTTTTTTAATATTTCTAATCCATTTTCAAAAAAGCTTTTAAAAGCGTCATCTATTGTTATACATATAGTCTTTTTTGATATTTCTTCCTTTTTTGATATTTTACCAATCATTTCTTCTAAAGTTATCACATTGTATTTATTTTTATTTAAATAACTAATTATTTCTTCTAAATTATTTGTTGTAATATTTGCACTTGGATATCGTTCATCTCCAAATCTATGAAATACTAAAATATGTCCATCTGCATATATATTTACTATCATTACTATCATTGTCATCATTATTACTAAATATTTTATTGTTTTTTTCAAATCTCTACTCCTTCTTTTTTAACAAAATCCATTTCTAGTTAAAAAATCCATATCCACATTACTTTTTTGAATCTCCAATTTATTCTTACCCAAAAAAGAACCCAGTAATTTTTCTACATGCTTTCCAATTAAATCTGTTTCTATATTTACATAATCCCCTACCTTTTTTGAACCCAATATTATTTCTTCCTGTGTATGAGGAATTAATGAAACAGATAATGTTTTTTGAGTCAATCTCATAACGGTTAAACTAGCTCCATCAATACTTATTCTTCCTTTTTGTACTACATATTTCATTTGAGATTCATCAATCTCGACTTCATAAATCTTAGCAATTCCATCTTTTTTGATTGACTTTATTATTCCTTCGCAATCTACATCACCAGTTACCAAATGTCCACCCAATGGAGTTGCCAAAGTTATTGATTTTTCTAAATTAACTAACTCCCCTTTTTTCAGTCTTTTTAAATTTGTTCTATTTACTGTTTCTGCCATTGCATCTGCTACAAAATAATCATTTCCTACTTCAATTGCAGTTAAACAAACTCCATTAGTGGCAATACTATCACCTTTTTTGGCATTAACTAATACTTTTTTTGCTGATATTTTTATCTTTAATGAATTATCTCCTTTTTTAACTTCCAATACTTTCCCTTTTTCTTCTATTAATCCTGTAAACATTTTATCCCTCCAAACCATATTCCAATATTATCTCCATATGTTTTTATTTCTTTTACATCTAATTCTTTTCCGTCAGTTATCTTATTTATATCAAATCCACTCACAAATGACTTTGCAGAGGAATCTCCTAATATTTTTGGTGCTATAAATATTACTCCACCATCCACTAAATTTTCTTTTATAATATTTGAAATAACTTCTGCTCCACCTTCTACTAAAACAGAATCTATATTCAATTCTCCTACTTTTTTCATTACCTCTTTCATTTTAAATCTACTTCCTTCAAATTCCAAAAAAGCAATATTTTTTTCTTTCATTTTCATATATTTTTCACTTTTTTGATTTTCTTTATTAATACAAATTATTGTTTTTTTATCTTGATTGTTTTTTATAATATTTGCTTCCAATGGTGTTTTTAAATCTGGATCAATTATTATTCTATATGGATTAACTCCATTCTCTATTCTTGCTGTCAAATTTGGATTGTCAGCTAACACAGTCCCTATTCCTACCATTATTCCCATAAATCTATTTCTTAATTTATGCACTTCATTTCTTGATTTTTCATTGGTAATCCATTTTGAATCACCTGTTTTAGTTGCAATTTTTCCATCTAAAGTTATTGCATTTTTTATAAATACAAAGGGTTCTTTATTCTCTATATATTTCATAAACACGTCATTTATTTCTCTGCTTTCTTTTTCCAATAATCCATCAATTACTTGTATCCCCGCTTTTTCCATTTTTTCTATTCCTCTTCCAGATACTAATGGATTGGGATCTTTTGTAGCTATGATACATCTTTTTATTCCTGCTTCAATTATTTTATCTGCACACGGCGGTGTTTTCCCATAGTGAGAACAAGGTTCTAAAGTCACATATATATCTGCTCCCTTTGCTTCTATTCCTGCTTCTCTTAACGCAAACACTTCGGCATGAGGCCCTCCATATTCTTTATGATATCCTTGACCTATTATTTTGCCATCTTTTACAACTACTGCTCCAACTAATGGATTAGGATTAACTTTTCCTTCCCCTTTTTTGGCTAATTCCAGTGCCAATTCCATATATTTTTTTTCTTTCATCTTCTCCCCCTTATTTAACAAAACATCTCACAATCTCAAATTTCAATATAATTGTAAAAATTCTCTTAAAACTTATTCTTATTATACACTAATAAAACATTTACTTCAAAATTTTTTGCATATTTATTATTGTAAATAACCTTTCTATAGATATAAAAATCACCAAACTTTTTATTCAAAGCTTGGTGATTTTTATTAGTTTTAATATTATTATTTTGTTATCATTGTTCCTATTCCAGTATCTGTAAATAATTCTAAAAGAATTGCATGCTTGATTTTACCATCTATTATATGTACATTTTCTGCTCCTTTTTTGATAGCAGTTAAACATGCATCTACTTTCGGTAACATTCCACCACTAATTACTCCCGAATCTATCAATTCTTTAGCTTCATCTATTTTTAATTTAGCTATTAAACTACTTTTATCTTCAAAATCTTTTAAAATTCCTGGCACATCTGTCATTAAAATAAATTTATATGCATTTAATGCTCCTGCTAATTCTCCTGCCACATAATCAGCATTTATATTATATGTTCTTCCCGCTTTATCTATTCCTACAGGAGAAATAACAGGTATAAATCCTGACTTTTCTAATATTTCAATCATTTCTGGATTTACTTTATCTACTTTTCCAACATATCCTATATCAATCTGTTTTCCTGCTTTTTCTAAAAATTTTTTCTGAGCCATTATCAAATTAGAATCTGTTCCACTTAATCCAACGGCTTTTCCACCATGTTTATTAATTCTAGTTACAATAGCTTTATTTATTTTCCCTGCTAATACCATTTCTACTATTTCCATAGTTTCTTCATCTGTAACTCTATTTCCCATATTAAATTCTGATTTTTTTCCTACTTTATTCAAAAATCTATTTATTTCAGGACCACCACCATGTACTATCACTGGATTTATTCCTATATATTTCATCAAAACTATATCTTTTATTACATTTTCTTTTATTTCTTCATTCACCATAGCATTTCCACCATATTTAATTACAACTGTTTTCCCAGAAAATTCTCTTATGTAGGGTAAGGCTTCCATTAATATTTCTGCTCTTTCTATTTTTTTATTCATTGTCATATTAATTCTCCCCTCCTAACTTCTATAATCAGCATTTATTTTTATATAATCATATGTTAAATCGCAACCCCATACTTTTGCTTTTGCTACTCCTAATTTTAAATCAATTTTTATTTTTATTTCTTCTAATTTCAATATTTTATTTATTTCTTCTTCACTTTCTAATATTCCTATCCCATTTTTACACACTTGTATATCCCCTACAAAGATATCAATTTCAGGTTCAGATACTGTTGCTCCAGAATATCCAACCGCGGCTATAATTCTACCCCAATTTGCATCTTCTCCATATATAGCTGTTTTCACTAATGGTGAATTAATTACACTTTTTCCAACTTTTTTGGCATCTTCAAAAGTAGTTGCATTCTCTACTTCCACCTCTATCAATTTTGTTGCTCCTTCTCCATCTCTCGCTATACTTTTTGCTAAATATTCCATCACATAATACAATCCTCTTTTAAATATTTCATAATCTAATGAATTTGAGTTTTCTAATTTCTCATTTTGTGCCATTCCATTAGCCAAAACAATAACCATATCATTAGTCGAAGTGTCTCTATCTACAGAAATCATATTAAATGTTTTATTTGTTGTTTCTCTTAATAAATCTTGTAAAACCTCTTTTTTGATATCCATATCTGTTGTTATAAATCCTAGCATTGTTGCCATATTAGGATGAATCATTCCCGATCCTTTTGCTATTCCTCCTATTGTAACTTTCTTACCATTTTCCAATTTAATCTCAACTGCAATATTTTTTGCTACTAAATCTGTTGTCATTATTGCTTTTACTACTTCTTCTCCACCGTCTTCTTTAAGATTTTTTACTACTTCCTTTATTCCATTTTCTATTTTTTTAATTGGTAATTCTTGACCTATCACTCCTGTCGAAGCTACTACCACTTCTTCTTCTTTGACATTCAATTCTTCTGCTACTAATTTTGTCATTTTTAAAGCATCATCATAACCTTTTTGACCTACACAGGCATTTGCATTTCCGCTATTCACTACAATTGCTTTTATGTCATTATTTTTTATATTTTTTCTACTAATATCTATTGTTTTAGATCTAACCATATTTTGTGTAAATACTCCCGCACAGACACTTTTTTGATATCCTACTATTAAACCCAAATCATTTTTATCTGTATCTTTTATTCTACAATTTACTGCTCCTGCTTTAAATCCAGCAACGCTTGTTATCGTTCCATTTT
>Ga0307991_1002840_pt1 | contig 11534 bp, 7 predicted proteins | sample EllFjometagen131_FD_203146 | JGI IMG/M metagenome (GOLD analysis project Ga0307991, IMG submission 203146) | Marine microbial communities from Ellis Fjord, Antarctic Ocean - #131 | ecosystem: Environmental > Aquatic > Marine > Unclassified | place: Southern Ocean | collected 2014-10-08 | reverse complement strand
ATGAAATATGGCAGTTTAACTGCTGTTGATTTTATGGTCCTTAATTATGTGGGAATATATAAGCTGGTGCTGAAACCAACTGAACTTAAAAATAATCTGGGTGGACCGGTACTGATGTACACCCTGAGCAAACAAACCGTGAAGCAAGGCTGGAACTCAATTTTGAATTTTATAGCGATCATCAGCATAATCCTGATGGTGATGAATCTACTTCCCATACCCATCCTTGATGGTGGAATTATATTTTTCTGTTTTATCGAAGGTATCAGAGGCAAAGCACTATCGATAAAAACTCAGATGACACTTCAAAAAATCGGAGCTTCGATATTAATTCTACTGATGTTTTTTGCTTTCAGTAATGATTTCACAAGGATATTTAAACGAAATACATCTATTAAAAACCAGAATATAGAACTTGGCAGTCAAATTAAAGGTGAAGACAACACCCAATGACAAAGCATAAAATATTAAAAATTCTAAAATGCATGCAAAGATTGATCTGTTAAAGAATAACTGATGTCATTTAAATATAAATTAGAAAATGTAAGCGGAAATGCCAGAGCAGGAGTGATCACTACTCCGCATGGTAAAATTGAGACCCCTATCTTTATGCCAGTGGGTACCCGTGCTACTGTGAAAGGCGTTATGCCAAGGGATCTTAAGGAAGATATTGGAGCACAGATAATTCTGGGCAATACCTATCATCTGTATTTGCGACCTGGGCACGAATTGATCGCAGAAGCAGGTGGTTTGCATGAATTCATGGGCTGGGATAAACCAATACTTACTGACAGTGGGGGATTTCAGGTAATGAGCCTGTCCGGTCTGAGAAAGATCACAGCGGAAGGAGTTCGTTTTCAATCGCATATTGATGGCAGTTATCATATGTTTACACCCGAAAAGGTAATGGAAATCCAGAATGCCCTTGGGGCAGATATCATAATGTCCTTTGATGAATGTCCTCCATATCCAGCGACTAAGAAATATGTGGCAGAATCATTAAAAACTACTCTGGATTGGGCAAGAAGGGGTAAAGAAGCACATAATCGCAAAGACCAGGCACTTTTTGGGATTGTGCAGGGTGGAATATATGAAGACCTTAGACAGGAAAGTGCCGAATCTCTGATTAAGATGGATTTTCCTGGTTATTCAATTGGTGGTCTTGCTGTGGGAGAAGAAAAAACTCACATGCTGCGTATTACGGAATATCTGAATGGAATCCTACCTGCAAATAAACCTCGCTATTTGATGGGAGTTGGCACTCCGGCAGATATTTTGAATAATATCGCAAATGGAGTGGATATGTTTGATTGCGTGATGCCTACACGAAATGCCAGAAGAGGTACACTGTTCACTCGAAATGGCAAACTTATCGTGAAAGCAGCACGATACAGCAAAGATTTTAATCCTATCGATAGTGAATGCACGTGTTATACCTGCCGTAATTTCAGTCGAGCATACCTGCGACACCTTTTTTCTGTTGATGAATTGCTGGCAATGACCCTCGCCTCAATCCACAGTTTACATTTTTATCTTGATCTGGTGAGATGGAGTCGGGCAGCTATCCTGGAAGGAAGATTTGATACTTTCAAGGAGCAGATGCTGAGCAGAATGCAGGAGGGAGAATGATGAAAACAGCAATAACCTTACTACTGATTATTTCTATTTTTGCAGTTTTAAATGCAGAACCAGTAGAATCAGACAGTCTGCAAATCCCTTATCGCAGTCCTTTCAAAGCGGGACTTCTTTCAGCAGTGATACCGGGTGGAGGACAATTTTATAATCACGCTTATATTAAAGGAGCAGCAGTTCTGGCATTAGAAGGATTATTTCTGGGTTATTCAATTAATAATCATCAGCAGGCAGATAAATATTATAAAAGCTGGAAAGAAACTGATAATCCATTTGATTATAATAATTATGAATTTCATTATGAAAGATATAAAAGCCAGGTCTGGTGGCTGGGGATCACGATATTCCTTTCCGCATTGGACGCAGTTACTGATGCATATCTATATGATTTTGATTATCAAAAACAAAAGGTCAGACTCAAATTTGAAGAAAGAAGTGTTCAACTGGAATATAAATTTTAGGGGATTGTATGGGAAAAAAATATGTAATCGCTATTGATGGTCCAGCAGCTTCAGGGAAAAGCACAACAGCCAGACAGCTTGCTAAATTGCTGCAATATATATATATTGATAGCGGAGCAATGTATAGAGCCTGCGGTTTGCAGACATTGCTAAAAGGAATTGAACTAACTGAGCTTTATTCTCTGAAGGATATGCTGCAGGAAATTGAAATCAGAATTGAATATGCACCAGAAGGAAATAGGATTTATTTGGATGATCAGGATGTTTCAGCCAGAATACGAGAAGCTGATATTACTCGCCTGGCATCTGAGATCGCAGTTATTGGGATAGTTCGGGAAAGAATGGTTGAATTGCAACGCATAATGGGCGAAGATGGTGGAGTTATTATGGATGGTAGAGATATTGGGACTGTTGTATTTCCTGATGCTGACTATAAATTTTTTATGGTTGCTAATGTAAAAACACGTGCTTTACGTCGCTGGCAAGAGGCAAAAGAAAAAGGTGAAGAGCTTATTCTGGAGGAAGTGGAGCAGGAATTGCAATGGCGTGATCAAAATGACTCCACGCGTTCGCACTCACCGTTAAGACAGGCTGAAGATGCATTTCTTATAGATACTTCATCAATGAACATCGAGCAGCAGGTCGAATATATCTACAAGATTGTCAGGGAGGGAAAATGTATGAAGTAGTGCAGTTCTTTTTCAGGATTCTTATGCTATTAATGAGAAAGGAAGTGACCGGGCGAGAAAGACTTGATAACTCACATAACTGCCTTATCTGCGCCAATCATATATCCGCCAATGATCCACCCATGATCGGATCATTGATCAGAGGTAAGATCAGTTATCTGGGAAAATCAGAGCTTTTTAAAAAGAAGTGGCTGGGTGACTTTCTTTTTAGGATGCACGTTATCCCGGTACGACGTGGGAGAATGGATCGCAAAGCTTTACGCCTGGTAAATGAAAGACTCGAGAAGGGAGAAAGCCTTATGGTCTTTCCTGAAGGCACTCGTAAAGCAGCCAGTGTTAAACCCGGAGTTGGCAAATTTGCTCTTGAAATGCAGAAAGATATACTACCGGTTTGTGTTATGAATTCAGATGATATCTGGGGCTGCATCAGCGGAAAGAAGCATTTGAAATTTATTGTTGGTGATTTTATAAAAATTGACCAGTTCAAGGATCTGGAACACACTAAAGGTAATTATCAGTATGTTGCAGATTATGTGATGGGAAGAATAAATGAACTTAAAAACTGAGATTAAATTAGCTCCTAATTCGGGATTTTGCTTTGGAGTGAAAAGGGCTATCAAACTTGCCAGAGAAGCTGCTGAAACCAATAAACAGATAGTAACACTGGGACCAATTATCCACAATCCTCAATTGGTTGAAAGCCTGAAAAATAAAGGGGTGGATTCTGTTGATGAACTGGATCAGATAACGTCTGAGACAGTGATAATCCGTTCACATGGCGTGGAACATAATATCCTGGAACAACTAAAAGACAAGGGTGTTGAAATTATTGACGCCACCTGCCCTTTTGTTGCAAAAGCTCAGGAATTAGCAAAAAAATTGAGCAATGAGGGCTATCCTGTAGTAATAATGGGTAATTCAAATCATCCTGAAGTGAAAGCTATAAAATCTTACATAGATGGAGAAGTGTTTGTCATTAATAATGGAGACCATTTACCAAACAAATTTTTCCCCCGTCTGGGTCTGATCTCTCAAACCACAAAAAGCCTGAAAGACTTCCAGAAAGTTGCCAGTCAACTGGTACCTAAAGCTAAGGAATTGCGCATTGTTAATACAATCTGTTCAGCAACTAGTGTGCGGCAACAGGCAACACTGGCATTAGCCAAAGAAAGTGATATAATGATTGTTATCGGCGGTTATAACAGTTCAAACACAAAAATGCTTGCCAAAATATGTCAAAATATTATAGAGACACAACATATCGAAACTGCTGTAGAACTACAGGGAGACTGGTTCAAAGGCAAACATAAGATAGGTTTGACAGCAGGTGCATCTACACCGGATTGGATTATTGTAAATGTATATAATGAAATAAATAAATATACCGGGAGCGGTTATCCGTATGTCTCCAGAATAGAAGAGATTCTCGGTTATAAGGAGTGAAAATGTTTATTATCGATCAAGAAGAAGAAAAAGTAGTAAAACCTATCGAAGAAAACGAAGAGGGATCTACAGAACAAGACGAAACCCAAAAGCCGGTGGAAGAAACTCAACCGGATGAAACTGAAACCGAAACAGCAGCTCAAGAAGTTGCAAAACCAGTTATTGAACCTGCAGAAGAAGAACCCGTAATTGAAGAACCTAAGCAGGAAGAACCAGTTATTGAACCTGCAGAAGAAGAACCTGTAGTAGAAGAACCTGTAGTAGAAGAACCTGTTGTAGAAAAAACTGCAGTAGAAGAACCTGCAGCAGAAGAAGCTAAGCCAGAAGAACCGGCAAAAGAGCCAAAAACATCTGAAGAAGATATGATGGAACTGATGGATCAGCATTTTGCTAAATTCAAAGAAGGCGAAATTATTGATGGTTATGTTGTCAGCGTGGATGAACGTGCAGTTCTTATTGATATCGGATTTAAATCTGAAAGTCCCATATCAATTAAAGAATTCAGTCCCACAGATTTACCTGAAATTGGCACACCCATCAAAGTTTATATTGATTCCGTTGAAGATATCAGCGGCAGGATCAAGCTTTCTAAGAAAAAGGCAGATTTTTACCTTAACCTCAAAGAATTACAGCGTATAATGGAAGAGGATGAAACGATCAATGGTGTCCTCCGTCGTCGTGTTAAAGGTGGAATGATTGCCGAGATCATGGGTTTGGAAGCATTTCTTCCCGGTTCACAAATTTCTATTAAACCTATCCCTAATTTAGATCAGTTTATTGGTAAAGACACTGAATTCAAGGTACTCAAGATCAACCAGGAACGTCGCAACATCATAGTTTCCCGCAAAAAAGTTCTGGAAGAGAAGCGATCAGAACAACTGACAAATTTAAAAGGGAAATTGATTGTTGGTGGAGAACTTGATGGTGAGGTAAGGAATATTACTGAATATGGTGCTTTTATCGATCTTGGTGGTATTGACGGACTGCTGCATATAACTGATATGTCATGGGGACATATAAATCACCCCTCTGATATGCTGAATATTGGAGATAAAGTAAAAGTAAAAGTTCTCGATTATAATGATGACACTCAAAAAGTATCCCTTGGTCTAAAGCAATTAGTACCACATCCATGGGATAATATAGAAATCAAATATCCTGAAGGCAGCATCGTTACAGGTAAAGTTGTTAACATCACCAATTATGGTGCTTTTATAGAATTGGAATCAGGTGTTGAAGGTCTGGTTCATGTCAGTGAAATGTCATGGACAAAAAAGATCAAGCACCCAAAACATGTTGTGAAGTTGGGCGAAACTATCAAGGCAATAGTTCTCGCAATATCCAAAGATGATAAGCGTATCTCTCTTGGTATTAAGCAAATGGAACCAAACCCCTGGCTTACGATCGAAGAACGCTACCCAGTAGGATCTAAATTGAAAGGAAAGATAAAAAGCCTTACTCCTTTTGGAGCATTTGTGGAAATTGAAGAGAATATTGAAGGCTTGATCCACATTTCTGATATTTCCTGGACGAAGAGAATATACCACCCTCGTGAGATATTCAATAAAGGTCAGGCGATAGAAGTTAAAGTACTTTCCATTGATTCTACTCTTCATCGAATTGCTTTGGGTGTAAAACAATTGACCAGAGATCCCTGGGATAATCTGGATGAATTCCTGCCCATCAATACTGAAATCACAGCTACAATAGTTAAGATCATTTCTAAAGGTATCTTAGTGGATGTAGATGTGGAAGGTAATCTTGTTGAAGGATTTGTACCTCTATCACACCTTGCAATTCCTGGACTTAAAAAGGCAAATATTGTCTTTGAAGTTAATGAACAGCTTCCACTTAAGATCATTGAACTTGATCTGGAAAATCGTCGTTTAATCCTTTCAGTAAAGGCATATTTCTTTGCTCGTGATAAAAAAGAACTTCAAACCTTTATCGATTCTCATAAAGTAGAACCTACTCATGAGCATGATGCAATAGAACCTGATGCTAATATTGACAAGATGGTTAAAGAACATGGTACTAATGGATTACATGAATCATACCATAAAACGGAAAAAGAAGAAAAGGTTCCTGAGAAAACCAAGAAAGAAAAAGTGGCTCCTGTAGAATCCAAAAAAGAGATAGTTCCAGAGAAACCAGATGAAAAAGTGACTCCCGTTGAACCCAAAGAAGAGATAGTTCCAGAGGAACCAGAAGAAAAGGTGGCTCCTGTAGAACCCCAAGAAGAGATAGTTCCAGAGGAACCAGAAGAAAAAGTGGCTCTCGTTGAACCCAAAGAAAAGATAGTTCCAGAGGAACTAGAAGAAAAAGTAGCTCCTGTAGAACCCCAAGAAGAGGTAGTTCCAGAGGAACCAGAAGAAGAAGCGGCTCCCGTTGAACCAAAAGAAGAGGTAGTTCCAGAGGAATCAGAGAAAGAAGCGGTTCCAGAAGAAACTAAAGAAGAAATTATTGAAACTGAACCCGAAGAAGAAATCAAAGAAGAATCTTCGGAATAATATACTTTTGTAATTACAGGGCGACTTCATGTCGCCCTTTTTTTATATGAAAATTTATATAATTGGATTTATGGCTTCAGGAAAAACCACGATGGGTAAGATTCTGGCTGAAACACTAAACATGCCCTTTCACGATATTGACCAACTGATTGAAACCCAGGAAGACATTGCTATAAATGAGATATTTGTAAAGTCTGGTGAAGAATATTTTCGGCATTTAGAATCAGAGATGCTGAAAAATCTTACTGAAGAGGCTGTCTATTCATGCGGTGGGGGAATCATTAGCAGTCAAACCAGCCTTCGAATACTCCAACAAAAAACTGACCTGACTATCTGGCTTAACCCTGAGTGGAATATTATTGTAAAAAGGATCACTTTTTCTTCCAGACCACTGGCAAAAGGTAAGAGTATTGAGCAATTATATAAGCTTTATGAAGAGCGGATTCGGTTATATGAGAGTATTGCAGATATTGATTTTCGAGGAACTGAGCTCAATGAATTGCTCAGTAAAATAAAAAAAATGCCCGGCTTTAACACCGGGCACAAATAACTATTTAGTATTATTACCAGATAGATTTTCTTTCATCTTACGGGAAACTGATGTTCTGAAATTTTCTACAGGGAAACTATTGATCAAACCAACTGAATATTGCTGAATTAATGAAGCATCATAAGCCTCAACTTCACCATTTCCGTCTACATCAGCTCGCCATAATCGCCACACTGCCCATGGCAAAGGTGCTCCAGGAGGATCAAATCCCACAAAATACTGCAGTACTATGGCAGCATCATAAGCATCCACATCACCATTATCATCAATATCTCCATAAGCTATATCACCACCAACCATAAGATCAACAGGAATTACAATTACACTCTGCTGGGGATCGTTGCTGTTTAACACCAGATTACAGATATAATTTCCAATTTCCAAATTTTCAGTATCAACAGTGAGAGTCAGACTTATATTATTACCAACAGGTAAAGTTCCGCTTGTTTGACTTATATCCAGCCAGTCCACTACCTGCAAAATACGAATAGCCAGATCATTGGACACATAATTGTCATTATAAACCATTTGCAGAGCATCACTGGCATTCTCATTCTGAATTCCTATTGTGCCACTATCTGTATCGCCACTCACTTCATCATATTGAAGTAGTATCTCACCATTTGCATAGATTATCATCTCAAAAGTATAATTACCATTGTAATCGCCCGGATAATGCTGCACATTGTCAAACATCACGATCAGATGATCAGTAAAGCTTTGATAATACACATTTCCTTCTCCACTTCCGTCAATTTCCGGATACAGATCATCCCAAAATCCCATGATCGCCGGACGGGGAGCACTATAATCTGGTAGTGAACTATTACTCCATTCCGTATTATCTGATCCAAATCCCAGCCAACCATTCGCATTGATAATGAATTCACTATATTCAGTGCCATAAAAATTGAAATCAAAACCGATAGGATAAGGACCTTCTGCCTGATCATTATGATTAAATGCCACCTGTGTTCCTGTCCCCGAGATATCTATCCAGTTATATTCAGGTCCCCCGGGTTCGTCGCTGTCCAGCCACTGATAACCATAATCATCTGGACCTCCACTGGCTCTAGAGATCACATAATTCTTACTTACAGACCATTCCAGATCACGTCCACCAATATTAGTAATTTGAAGCTCAGCACTATCAGTACCTTGAGGAGGAAGATTGAAGGCAAACTGTTCATTATCCAGGACGATCTCTGCCGGTTGAGGAATATTGATCGGTGGAAAGATAATATAATCAATCCAGGCACAGTCTGATCCACTGCTAACGGAGCTGTCCTTGGAATATTCCCACTTAAATGTATGCATTCCAAGACTAACCGGACAGGAATATTCCGTCCAATCAATACTTCCGCTCCATTGCTCCTGCTGATTGCCATCAATATAAAATCTCAGGTAATCCCAACCACTTTCCGATGATACCTTATAATGAAAGCTTATCTCATCAGCATTGAGAACATTTACTTCAACTTCCATTCCTGCTGACTGACTGTTATTTATATCAGCTGATTGCGCACAATATGAGCCTTCGTAGCTACCTCCACTAATCTGCCAGCCACCTGTGCCACTCATCACCCAGTCATATTGACTAAATCCGCCACTTTCAAAATCTTCCAGACATAATCCCACGGTGAGAGCAAAGGTTGTCTGCAAAACATAATCCCAATCTGCTGAACACTCAAAATCAAAACTTATAACATGACCCACTGGTGCTGAAATTCCCACTTCTACTCTATAAGTGAATAAGCCACTGCTTCCAGCTGAAATTTCTGAAATCGCTTCTCCATCTTGGATAATAGTACAGAAGGTATCTTCTTCACTCAGCATGGGAATTGCATTATATAGATCTGCTCCTCCAATATTGCTGATCTCAATATTCAAATTTGCTATTTCTCCGGGATCAAGTCTGCCATTTTCATTACCATCCCCTGTAATACTTAAACTACTCAATGAGAGTACCGGTGCGTAACCGGTAAGATTTATCGTACTTTCCCAGCTTCCCTGATCGCTATTGACAACTGCCGTAAAAAAGAAATCATGATCATCTGGAATATCTGAGGATACTGTAAAACTGAAAGCATCAACAAGAACTATTGATTCTCCGGCTGCCACCTCTACCCCGTTTTCTGTGTTATCTGTCAAAGTGATATATTCATCAATACAACTGATATTTACCACCAGATTCTCAGCAGTTTCACTGCCAAAATTCTCGATTACTGCTGACATTGTCACATCTTCAGCATATTCGATCACATCATCATCTGCGGTGGTGATCTCTACACTGTTCACAATAGCATAAGCACCCTCAGGAGGAATAACCAGAATGTCACCCTCTTCTCGATAACAGTCTTGCTTTGTTGCAGTCAAATGCACCAAAGTCATTGGAGATTGAGATTCTATCATGATGCTTTGAGGACTTCCAGTTCCGGCTGCTGTTGCCAATATCACATCACCCACCGAAAGGCAGATAAATGTCCCTAGCTCAGCAGTAATATTCACGCTTGTCATTCCACTTAGAAGCACTTCAGAATATTCAATTGCAATCTCAACAGGCACTTCTGTATAAACATTTGAAAAGGCGTCTCCATGATGGTGAAATAGATAATAGGTTACTTCTTTATCTCCCCCATTATAGGGCCAGTTACTGGCTTGCAGAAACCATTTTCCACTGCTGTTGGCAAAGCATGGCAGAATAGAATTCTGCCCTTCAGCTCCATGCCCGGGATCAAAATTGGGCCACATATAATCATAAGTACCCCAGATATATGTATCATTAACAAACGAATAGGATATCTCACTTGCTGCTATCAGACCTAATGCTCCCTGAGCATGACGATGAAAGGCTTCCGCAAAGCACTCACTGCTCCAGTTAAACTTTCCCGTAAGACAATTAGTAGAAAACACAAATGCCAGGTCTTCATTATTAAGCCCTCCCAGATCACTATTACCATAATCCGGTTCTCCCCAACCTGTTTCTCCACCATGATCTCTGTGTTGGAGCATAAAGCAGCCATTATTAATATCATTATTAACGCTTGCAGCATTGGCATTCCAGCTGGGGATCACTGCCGGTGATGCTCCCAGATATCCTAAACCATTAGTACCAAAATAATTCACCACTGTAGATGTATTAGTTGCGGTTGACCAAACTGTACCTGGTGTTCCGCTATAAATTGCATACTCCCTAACCGGGCTTTTATCCAGCACATTACTCCAAAATCCTCTCACTACTTCAGCGGCAAGAATGAACCAGCGTTCTGTCTGCCACCCTCCAGCAACAACAGGATTCTGATAAAAGCCTGTATTCGTGGGTGGATTTCGTTCATAATTTATAAATTTATGGATCATCAGCTCAAGTTCTGCATCTGTGCGACCCGTTATCCGAGCAGTGGAAAGATCTGGAAGATTATTACCTGTCACATCTGCAAATAGATTATCTGATATGCAATAATTATTATATGTTGGACTACTCACCGAGTTTGTGGCATTTGTCCCATAATCTCCGAGGAATAATACTGCTACAGGTGGAATATCCCAGGTGTTATATGCCGAATTTATGTAATTTTCAATTTGACTATTTGAGCTACCAGTCTCTGCCAGAGTAACTATACCAGTTCTGATTCCCTGCTGAGTCCTGAATATCCTGATTGAATCCGCCCAGGTAGTAAAAGCCTCCCCAGTAGGACAGATTATCAGATATTCATAATCAGGGGTTCTATGATTTGTCTGTATTTGAGAATAATCCAGTTCAGGTAATAATTCCCAGTTCAATAAATTTCCTTTCAGTATAGGATCCCACCAGCGGCTGCGTAACCGGTCTTCACCAAACCTGCTTTCCCCACCCTGAAAATTTAGTGTAATCTTTATATCACGATAAACGTGCAATTCCTTTTGCACTGGATTATAACGGAAAGGAGAGATCCCCACCATTACATAATCCACTCCACGTATCTCATCTATTTCTGAAATGTGGCTTACTGCTGCAGGGTAAAGCTCATCCTGCTGATATGACTTACCCCAGAAATATTCCAGTCCATCTTCTGTTTCTTTTGGAATTACTGGTGCTGGAGCGATTTCCACTCCTCTGATGATCTCTTCATTGAAATATTCATAAGCCAGTTTAACGCTTGCTCCTTCTGGAATTGCTATCATCCGGCTGATACCTGGCAGATCCGGGCAACCAGCATCATTAGGCAAAAATTCATCACCAAATACTATTTCCTGAACTATTCTACCATTA
>Ga0307991_1002839_pt1 | contig 11538 bp, 6 predicted proteins | sample EllFjometagen131_FD_203146 | JGI IMG/M metagenome (GOLD analysis project Ga0307991, IMG submission 203146) | Marine microbial communities from Ellis Fjord, Antarctic Ocean - #131 | ecosystem: Environmental > Aquatic > Marine > Unclassified | place: Southern Ocean | collected 2014-10-08 | reverse complement strand
TATCCTACGCTTAAAACTGACTGTTACCAGTCAGCCTCCAAGGACTCGCTACCCGGTGGTCGACCTACCTTCCGGGACGGGCTTCCCACCCGCTGGATTACACGACCTTGCCCGGCCGCACTAAAGAGTTGACCCCAAATTTCGATCTGCAATGGTGCATAGAATGCACCCTACATTTTAGCAAAATGTATTTATTAAATACAACTTAAGCAAAGAGGACATGCCGACTGTATAATTTTATTCAGTCGGTTTTTTTAATTGGGAGATGTCTTTGAGTGACGTGATAAGAAACTCATTTATCCGGGGTTTGATGGCGGCTATTTGTGCCCAGTCTCCTTTTCGGGCAGCCCGGAAAAAATGATTGAAAAGTTTTTTCAATAGGGCATTCCACAGGGACGTAAATCCTTTTTTCTGCGAATTGAGTTCAATGTGTTGAGCATCCGGCTGGTCCCGGCGGCTGTGCGCCCAATTGATGATATGGGAAAAATAGATCAGGGCCCGGTCTAAAAGGATATACATCACCTGTTCGTTTTTTACCGGTCCTGCCTGGATTTTCATGCGGCCCAGAGGCAGCCCTTTGACTTTCGCCCCAATGGCCTGCCTGGCACCCAACGCGGCGGACCCGCCGCCGAGCACTCCGCCAATGGCAGTAAAAACGCCAAAACTCAAGCCAGCCAATGCGATGTCGACTTTTACACCGATAGCGCTTCCCCCGGCAGCCCCGGCAGCAGCCAGTTGCCATTGCTTAAGCCCTAAAATCCGCCATGATTTTTTTGAAAACAGGTCTTCATGGACGATTGAGTGGGGTGGCAATTCATAATTAAAAATATTATGCTTAAACCGTTTCCGGATATTTTTGTGCGCTGATTTTTCAAACCGGCTGATATCTTTTTTGTATTGTTCTTCAAGCTGCTTTTTGAGTGCCGGGACCTGAGATTCCTCTTTGCAGGTTTTTTTCACCGTATGCCGGGCAGCGGTTAATATTAAATCCATCAGGATGCCTGCGGTATCTTCGATGCGATGCTGCCAGTCATTTTTGAATGCTGAGATGACTTCTTCCAGCTGAGGCTGCCACTCCTGGTCAATATTCTTAAGGCTTTCCAGGAGGGTAATCCGTTCTTTATAAGTGGCCTGGTGGGCATCAAACACACGAATGATATTAAAGTGTTTCCGTGCCTCAGACTTCCAGTCTTCAAAAAATTCCGCCCGGTTCTTTTCCTTGATGTTGATCACCGCCATTCTCGGCATCCCGGTCAGGCGTAATATTTCCATTTCGATTTTATCGATTTTCCGCACCGGGCGAGATCCGTCCACCACAAAGATTATTCCGGCACCGTCAGACAGTGGCGTGAAAAGTTCACATTCATCGGCAAACTCGGGGATTGTGCGGTGGGCAGCGATAAAGTCGGAAATCATCTGTCGATCGGTTCCGGAATATTCTGCCAACCATTTAAGGGTTTGCCGGGGCTGCTGGAAACCCGGGGTGTCGATAAAGCGGATAATTTCATTTGTGTCGACAGTCACCGGATATTCCCGGCATTTTCGGGTTTCACCCGGAACCGGGCTGATGCGAACACTGTCGTCTTCCGCCAGGGTGGAGACAACTGAGGATTTTCCTTCGTTGGGATGTCCGAGGATAGCAAAAGTCGGAATGGCGGTTTTATTCATCATCAGCCCCCTATATTTTCCACACGCATAAACGGATCTCCCATGCTGTTGACGGTCTTTTCCCAGATGACCCGGTCGGTATTATCCGGTGAGGTGAATATCATCTGGTTTGCCGGTTTTCCGATCAGGGCAATGATGATGCCGGTATCTTTTTTAAGCCCATTGCGCAGGCTGTTCAGCCAGGAAATGGTTTCCCGGATAGGCGGCTGCCAGGCTTCCATTAAAACCACTGTTCTTAGCCCTTCAAGTGGGATGCTGTTTCGGGAAAGACCGGTGTCAAGGGCCGTTATATCTGTTGTCGGACCCATTTCAATTCGGATTCGGCGGACTACCTTCAGCCCGAGGATATGGGCGATACGCTCATTTAAATCCTCATCATTAAATTTCCCGTCGATATCTTCAGGAACAAGAACAATGGCAGGATTGGTCAGGATTGCTGTTTTTAAATCCGTCGGAATAACCGCTGTATCCGTTTGCACAGAGATGGCGGCAGGTTTACTTTTAGAAGAATAAGCCCGACCAGCACTCTGTACATGGGGCGTCTGCATCCTCTGAATTAGGCGGTCGCAGGTCCCGGTCGAAAAACTGACGCGTTTAAGCGCCCGGTTTTGCTGCCACAACCCCATGAGCAAAAGCAACAGGCGGGGGACCAGGCCGTAGCAAAGAATAGAAAAACATAAAAACGGCCACCAGGAAACAAGGTCCGGTGTGGTCAGATGCATCATCCCTTCTTTTAAGATCATCCGGCTTCCCTGAATTTGTTCGATGGTGGGATGGGCGGATGAAATCCAGGACCAGGGCCATGCAAAAATATCCACCATACGGTAAACGATTGCCGGGTCCGGGAGCAGGGTGGATTGCCAGCCAAACGCAAGATCGGTGATTGCCAGTTTAAGGAGCAGGGCAAGTAAGATCCCCAGATTAAAACTGACACCGAAAATCTGTGCCAGGATATATACCGGCCAGAAAAAGGCTGATCCGTATATCGTTTTTTGTCGACCGATGAGCCCGGTCAGGGCATAGAGATGCATCCGCTGATCAGCTGAAGTGAAATTTTTTTCGGCAGTTTTTGCCCGTTTGCTCACCCATTTGGTCAGCCGCTGGAGAAGAGCAGCAATCAGAGGATAGAGTCCGTTGAATGAATGGGGAAAGCCCATCGATGAAAACATCATGGATATTGCCAGAGCCGCCATCAGAATAAACTGGGGTGCGATCAGCGCCCAGATACAGGTGAATATATTGACAGGGGTTGTACCGCTGTATGAGAGGACGGACCAGGCAAGTCCCGCGCCGGATATAAAAGATATAATAATGATCAGGCTGCGCAGCAGACGGACGGTTTCGGTGTATGCTTTGCCCGGCGTTTGATCGGTACCTGCAAGCGTATTTTTTGTTTGTTTTTCTTCCAGCCAGTATTTTATAAGGTTCCGGCGGGTAAATGGCGGCTGATGGGTCTTCTCGTAGGACAGATAGCGTCTGCGATCCGCAGATAAATCGTCTGCGGATTCAGCTTTTGAATGTGAATTAGGGGTCTGGTTTAGAAAATATTCCAGATCAATCAGATCTCTGACCTGCCATTTTGCCTGCAATTTATTTTTCCTTTTAAAGGCGCAATAATTTTTTAATAATCTGTTAAAAAAATCTTATCTTTTTAATCATAGTATTGTACCATAATAAACAGCGAATGCATAGACAAGCCTCTTTACAATAACTCGATCAATTTTAATAGGAAAGGATGTGCAATGAACTTTATGCTGCCTCCGGAAATTCACTCTCTGGATCAGTAAAATGCTGCCGGAAAACAATATTCGTTATGCCATAGATGTCGGAAACGGGCAATCCATGCATGTGACGAAGTCCGGGCAGGGATTCCCTGTATTGATGCTGCACTGGTGACTAAGGGTCATGGCTGATCAGCCGGATGCCGTGGCCAATTTACGGTCCGGCAAAAAACAGGTTGCCAGCTTTCTCATCGGCCAGGCCATGCAGCAGTCCAGAGGCAAAGCAAATCCCAAACTTCTGCCCGATCTTCTGGAAGATCTCATGAGGGGCAATTAAATTCGGCAATTCACGTATGATAGTCCATGAGAACCAGATAAAATCCAAAAATTTTTACCTTCATTTTCTGATAGAAATTCTCTATCAAAAGCCGCTTGCCCATCATTATTATCAATTGGTATTTACCTCCCGCGTTGTGGTATCTCAATCCATATTTAAACCTAAACTGAGCGTTTTAAATTTTGGAGGAATACCATGGGAACAAGTGATTATACGGCCATGTGGAAAAAACTGAGCCTTGATATTCCAGCCCACACCGGGCTACTGGAAGTTTTGGGCAAATTTTACAATGATATCTATCTGTCCCAGGAGGGACGACTCAAAGGCATGGAGTATCTGGATTTTGTCCTCTCGGAAGTCCACGGGCTAAGAATTAAAGAACTTCAGGATGCCAAAGCGGACGGTAAAAAAATCGTCGGCACATTCTGCGTTTTTGTGCCCGAGGAACTGACGCTCGCGGCGGATGCCATACAGGTCGGATTGTGCTCGGGTGCGGACGCCGGAACAGAGGCCGCAGAAAAAATAATCCCCAGAAACACCTGCGCGTTAATTAAATCGTTTGTGGGATTCAAGCTGGCACGGATTTGCCCGTATACGGAATCCTGCGACCTGGTGGTGGGGGAAACCACCTGCGACGGAAAAAAGAAAGCCTATGAAACGTTTGCCGAACATGTCCCCATGTATGTCATGGAAGTTCCCCAGCAGAAAAATGCTTGTGACCGGGATTTATGGAAAGCTGAAATTTTGAGGTTTAAAACCAAACTTGGAACACTGACCGGAAATGAAATCACCGCAGACCGCCTGAAAAAATCCATCAAAACAGTAAATGACCGGCGCAGGGCACTGCAGCGGTTGAACCGACTCCGGGCAGCGGTGCCGGTGCCGATTTCCGGGCGCGACGTGCTGCTGGTCAACCAGATAAGTTTTTATGATGATCCGATTCGGTTTACCAAAAGCATCAACCAGTTATGTGACGAGATCGAAAACCGGATCCAAAAAAAGCAGGGGATCGTAAAAAACGACGTTCCCCGTTTACTGTTATCCGGCTGTCCCATGGCCGTGCCCAACTGGAAGCTGCCATTTGTGATTGAAGGCTCCAATGCCGTGGTCGTGGGAGAAGAATCCTGCATCGGAACGAGAAATACGAGGGACCTGGTGGATGAATCCCCGGACACGTTAGACGGAATGATCGACGCAATCTGCGATCGTTACTTAAAAATCGACTGCGCCTGTTTTACGCCCAACACCGAACGAATGGAAAATATTACTGCCATGGCAAAGGAACTTAATGTGGACGGTGTAATCCATTATTCCCTGATGTTTTGCCAGCCCTATGCAAACGAGGCCTTAAAAATCGAAAAAATCCTGAAAAAAAATGAGATTCCCATGCTTTCCATTGAAACGGATTACAGCATGGATGATCTGGAACAATTAAAAACAAGGGTCGGGGCGTTTGTTGAGATGATCGGGAGTCGGTAACAACTATTTCATTTTGGGACGTCACTTTAAAATCTTCAACTTATCCATCACTTTTCCACAATTGCTCCATAATTTCTCCATAATTGGCTGGTAATGTCATTTGTAAAAGCAGGAAATGAAATTCTGCACTGCAAAACAATCTTAACACCATGGAGAAAATGATGAAAAAATTTAAAATGATTGTGTTCACACTGATGATGGCAAGTTTGCTGGTTACAACCGTAACATTAGCGCAACCCCAAATGGGAGAAAGATCCGATTCCAGTTCTTCTATGGACGGAGAAAACGAAACAGCTGCAAAAAAAGACATGCGGCAGCGACCGCACGGTCCGTTGGGACAGCTGGTAAAATTTCAGCACCAAAACATTACCATTGCCGTTCTGGCAGAACTCACCGGCCTGGATACGGATACTATTGAAGCAGAACTGGAACTCAGCCACCCGAGTGATATTCTTGTGACCTATGAAATTGACATGGAAACCTTTATCGCGGCAATGGATACCCGGATGACTGTCTTCGTGGAAGCGGCTGTCGCTGCCGAAACCATAACAGCCGATCAGGGCAATGAAATTATTTACATGATCATAAACAAACCGGAACGCCCGGAACCGCCGGCAGACGAGGAAGTATCGCCGAGGTTTGAGTATTCGGAGTAAATTATTGGTTGTTGATTAAAATTCCTAAACCTGAATTGAGCGTTTTAAATTTTGAAAAATTGTTTTTAGTTTTATTTAAGGATGTTGATCAATTTTGATGAACCAGTAAAAGGTCGAGAAACAGCCCAGTTGTCATTTTGCCATCTCTCCACTCGTCTTTTTGGCATCTCTCCACTCGTCATTCCGGCATGCTTTTAGCCGGAATCCAGTCTTTCCAATATGTTCTGGACCCCGGCTCCCGGCTATGAGCATGCCGGGACAGGCCCCGCCAGGGTGACGGGTTTGTGACTTTTTACGAGGGTATCTATTTTAAGTTTCAAAACTTAAAAATCCCGCAGATATTTCATGATATCTGCGGGATTTTTTTTATCAAAGATAGGTATTGGGCTTTAAGGATAGCCATGGGTGGCATAGGCAACTGGTTGCCTATGTTCCGAAGAAACAAAAGGGGAATCAAATATAAATTTGCTCGAATTCGATTCGATACTCGTTTTAGCCTAATTTCTCTTTACTTTTCTTGATGGGCAAGAAAAGTAACAAAAGAACCCACCCTCCAACTTGGCCTTCGGCTTCCCTCGTTCAACACTTATTGCAGCGAAAGCAAAAACTCGCTACGCTCAAACAGTTTGCTTCCTTAATCTGCAAAAAATGTTTCACTCGGCTGCGTTGCAATGGGTCATCCCATCGGCGTTATTTCTTTTTTAATAAACTTAAAACAGATAGAGCGAAGCGATTTCATTATTCGATGTTCAATGTTGGGCGTTCGATGTTCAATGTTCTTTTTTTATTACTTCAGCCTTCCACCTTCTACCTTATACCTTTTCATTGATGTTCGTCTTTATCCTTTCCCTTCAGCCTTACACCTTCTACCTTCTACCTTATACCTTTTTCACATTTACCAATAAATAGATTTGGTGTCTATAAGTATAGTGGGCTCTATTGGCTCCCCCCAAAATACAACGGATGCAGCGTAAACTTGCAGACATTGAATCCGGTGATCTTCACGACTCTTAATACTTAAATATTATTAGATTATTTAGTTGCTATTGAATTATTCTTATGCCAACAATTCATATATTTAAAGACAGATGATTTAGCCATCATATGATTTTATCAAGCCTGATATTGACTCTTAATGAACTTTCAATGGGTCAAGGGCAGACTGACCTGCAATTAGGAGATTTGTTATGAGATCAATGCTGAAAGTCAAAGGTTCGGGCGAAAGTTCCCTCCCCCCGTTATTGTTTGTTCATGGCGCCTGGCATGGTGCCTGGTGCTGGAAACCACTTATGGACTATCTGGCTAAAAAAGGCTTTACCAGTTATGCCTTTGATCTGCCTGGCCATGGAACAAGGGAATCGGAAAAAGTTGCAGGCCTCGGAATCATGGACTACGTCGCAGCGCTGGAAACTGCCATAGAAGAACTGGCCCCTGTTAAACCGATCCTGATCGGTCATTCCATGGGTGGCCTGATTGTTCAAAAATTTCTGGAAAACAATGATGCACCGGCGGCAATCTTAATAGCCCCATGTCCGGCCAGGGGAGGCAGTCTATGGCTTCCAGTTAAATATTTTTTGCATCAGCCCATCGCAGGAACAACGGCCGTCCTGTGGATCAGGACGGCAATCAGAAGCCAGACTATGTGCAACCGTCTATTTTTTGATGACATCTCCCAGGAAAAACTCAACGCCCATTTAAAAAAACTTGACCCGGAATCCTCTAAGGCCATCAGACAGATGGTCATCCCCTTTTTGAAAAAAACGGCATCCCAAATCACTTCAACTCCTGTGGCGGTTGCTGCCGCAGGCAAGGATTACTTTTTTGGATTCAAAAGACTCCAGAAATGGACGGAAAAATCCGGATACGATTTCTTACCTTTCCCGAAAGCAGCTCATAATTTGATTTGCGAACCGGAAAAATTCGATTTTGGGGAAAAAATATATAAGTGGCTTGAACAAAAGATTAAAATCTAAATCAAAATCAAGGGGCATTCATTTTATTCATGAAATAAGTATACTGTCCCCCGATTTCCATAACTGGAGAAGATAGTTGATAAATGCCCAATCAGAAGTCATTGCATGGCTTCATAACCGCCCAAACTGGCAACAGGAAGCAGCGGATAGAATTTTAAAGAATGGATCATTATCATCAATAGATATTGATGAACTCACAGCGCTCTCCAAATCTAACAAAGGCCAGGGAAAAACAGATTATCACAAGTTTTCAGGCCTTGGAGCTTCAGCAAGTAGCAGTTCCAGTTTATTATTGAAATCGATTGGCGAAATTGAAGGGATTGAAAACCTATATCCTCGCAAACCACTTCAGTTTGGCAAAAAAAATATCACTGTTGTATACGGTAACAATGGTTCCGGGAAATCCGGTTATACCCGTATCCTGAAAAAAGTTTGCGGAAAACCTCATGCAGAGGAGTTAAAAGCAAATGTTTTTAAAGATCCACCCAAAAAGCATTGTTGCAAAATAGGATACGAACTTGCAGGAAAAAATATTGATACAATATGGGCTGCAAAGGACAAGCCGATACCTGATCTCTGTAATATAGATATTTTCGATGCCACAAGTGGGGAATTTTATTTGGTAAAAGAAAATGAAGCATCCTACACCCCAGCCATATTAAGCTTGTTTGGCACATTAATAAAAACATGTGATGCGGTAAGAGACCGGCTTAAAGCAGAGCTTCAAAAATTTCCTTCAAAGCTCCCTGAAATACCGTTGGAATATAGTGGGACAAAAGCCGCTATATTCTATAACAATCTTCGATCATCGCAAACCGAATCCATGCTTTCAAATATTCTTGTTTGGACCGAAACTGATGACCAGTTGTTAAAAGATCTTGATGCGCGATTAAAAACAGAAGATCCTAAAAACCAAGCCGTAAAAAAAAGAAATCAAAAAAAGCAAACTGGACAGCTTTATTATAGTATAGCCGAGACTATCGACAAACTAACACCACAAGATTGTGTTGGGACCTTTAAACTGAAAGACCAGGCATTAGAAAAACGGAAGATTGCAATTGAGGGTGCAAAAACTTTACAGGATTTATCGCCTTTATCTGGCGTAGGATCTGACACTTGGCGGGCATTATGGTATGCGGCCCGGGATTATTCTAATTTGGAAGCATATAAAGACTTCAAATTCCCAAATAATTCAGACGATGCCCGTTGTGTTTTATGCCAACAAAAATTAGACTCCTCCGCACGCAAGCGGTTCCAGCATTTTGAAGAATATGTAACAGGCAAATTATCGTCTGATGCCACAAAAGCTGAATCTGACTATAAGGAAAGAATAGATGAGCTTCCCAATGTTCCCAAATCCGATGTCATCCAAACACTACTCCAAGCCGCTGGCTTGGATTTAGAGGTTTGGTCGGCAAGATTAAACAGTTTTTGGGATAATATCAGCGCTATTATTAAAAAAATCAAAAATGAGTCTGAATATTCAAAATTTGGCCTGAATGAAAAGGATTATTCGTGGCTTGAAGAATTAAAAAATTTATCCACTAAACTTGAAGACCAGGCGAAACAGTTAGACAAGGATGCGGAATCATTTGACCGGATAAAAGCTTTAGCTGACCAGAAAGAGCTATTAACCAAAAAGTGGACCTCAGATCAAAAAAATGCAATTAAAGCGGAGCTTGAGCGGCTCACGTTAATATCACAGATTAATGAGTGGATACAAAATACAGGGACAACACAAATTTCTACCCAGGCCGGGGTTCTGGCTAAACAGGTTATTACAGATGCATATGTGGATCGTTTCAATAAGGAGTTAAAAAACCTTGGAGCGCATCGAATAAAAGTGGAAATTCTAAAAACGCGAGCACCAAAGGGGCATGTATTACATGCACTTTGCCTAAAAGGGTTAAATTTTAAAAAACATCCACCAAAAAATATTTTAAGTGAAGGCGAAAGACGGATAGTCGCCCTCGCTGCCTTTTTGGCTGATGTAACAGGCAGTGAAGAAAAATCCCCCTTTATTTTCGATGATCCAATTTCCTCTCTTGACCAGGACTTTGAGGAAAAAACAATTGATCGATTGGTTGAATTGAGCAAGAATCGACAGGTGATTATATTTACGCATCGATTGAGTTTCTTGGGTATTCTGGATAGCAAAGCTTCCCCTGAGATAGTTTGTGTAAGACAGGAACCCTGGGGTACAGGCGAGCCTGGAGATGTTCCAATATATGGAAAGAAACCCGATGGCGCTCTCACGAATTTATTAAATGATAGATTAAAGCGGGCGGCAAAAATTTTAAACAGCGATGGGACAGAAGCCTATTATCCTTTAGCAAAAGCCATTTGCAGCGATTTTAGAATAATTGTAGAACGAATTGTAGAATTTGTATTGTTATCTGATGTAATTCAGCGACATCGAAGAGAGGTAAAGACACAAGGAAAAATAAAAGGACTGCTCAAAATAAAGGTTTCTGATTGTGACATGATTGATGATCTAATGGGACGCTACTCATGCTATGAGCATAGTCAATCTACAGAATCCCCTGTCGATGTTCCCCCTCCGGATGAACTGGAAAAAGATATTAAATCATTGCTTGATTGGCATGACGAATTTAAAATCAGGAAAGTTGGATAAAATACGTGGCTAAGGGTCAAATCTTTAGTCTTGAATTAATTTTCAAGACTAAAGATTTGACCCCCATTTTTTACCAGTCTTCAATCGATGACGAACCAAAACAGAGGGCTGAATTTTTCCTGATATCTGGAGAAAAGCAGAAAACTGAGGGAACTGGAAAATATTAATATACCGGAATAGCGCCGCAATTTTTGTTCGTATTCAAGGCACGTCAACAGGCGCATAACGGGTTATGTAACTGTTGGTGCAACGAAGAAGACGATCAAAAAGGCACGCCAGTTTGGTATATTAATTTTTGGAAGTTCCCTAAGATAAGAGGAAACGCAAGATCTTGTGGCTGCAAATTTTATTTTGAAGTGCCTAAAAGCTATTGCTATATGCACAGGAATGAGGGGCATAGCAGGTGAGGAATGTGGCAAGCATTATACCCTTCTTATCTGGGAGAAATCTGCGGCCAGGCGCCCCGGATGGGGAGTAAATTCTTATTTGCCGCTGGTCTTGATATACGGCTCTATAATGTCCTTTTCCAGGACGAGAACCTGTTTTTCACCCTTTTGCCGGACAAGACCGGAACCTAATGGATCAAATTGAAAATCCGAAAGGACTCTGTTAAGCGATTCTCTCAATGACCTGGCGCCGATTCTATTATTTTTTTCGGCCTGGCTGGCAATCAATTCCAGCGCCTCTTCGGAAATTTGTAAATCAATGCCAAATGTTTTGAAATAGATTTTCGCGTTGACAAAAGGTGAGTCAACCGCATTAAGGAGAATCTTTTTCAGCGAATCCTTACGCAAATTCTCCAGTATGGCGATGGCGCCGAAACGGGAAATAAACTGAGGAACCATGCCGTAATCAAAAAGATCATCAATTTTCATATAGTCTTTTAGATTGAAAATTCTGTTGCTTTCGAGATCTTTAGTTGCTTCATCCCATGCATATGTTACTCTTAGCACCCTTTCGTCATTTCCGGATAGCACCAGAGAATTAACCTGATCATATAGAAGTTCAAATGCACCGCCGCAGATAAACAGCATCCTGGAGGTGTCGATGGGTATCCTGATAGGCAGTT
>Ga0307991_1002838_pt1 | contig 11541 bp, 10 predicted proteins | sample EllFjometagen131_FD_203146 | JGI IMG/M metagenome (GOLD analysis project Ga0307991, IMG submission 203146) | Marine microbial communities from Ellis Fjord, Antarctic Ocean - #131 | ecosystem: Environmental > Aquatic > Marine > Unclassified | place: Southern Ocean | collected 2014-10-08 | reverse complement strand
ATGCTAAACTTATGAAAACTGAAAAGGTTAGCAGGATTCACGTACAGAGGACTTCCCGGCATACTGCCGGGTCACCTCATAAGATCACGCCCATGCCGGGCGTACACAAAGCAATCGTACGGATTCCAAAAGCTGCGCTCCTTCGTCGCTACGCTTTTGAAACCCCACATTGCAGCGTTGGGCGACTATATAAAATATATGGCATTGCTCGCAGAGCTGAAACAACATGCGCATCAACTCAAGACGGAGACCTTTGCGCTTTACCTTGCTGCACGTGATCCCAGAACACCGTGGTATGCAAAGCTTCTCGTTTCTGGTATCGTCGCTTATGCCTTCAGCCCTATTGATCTGATCCCGGATTTTATTCCGGTTATTGGCTTACTTGACGATCTCATCCTGATACCAATGGGTATCGCTCTGGCAATCAAATTGATTCCTCATACAGTTTTAGCCGAGTGCAGAGCAAGGGCGCAGGAAACCATGCAGAATGGAAAACCCGTGAGCCGAGTTGCAGGTGTGGTTATCGTCTTAATCTGGTTGGGTTTGGCAACACTCTGCGCAGTGTGGGCCTATGAGGTATTCAAGGTGAAATCGTGAGCACGCCCCACAAAGGGATGAACTCGGGGGAAATCGAGGGGGAGGAAGTGCGTTTTCGGGAAGAGTCATTTTTTCAGGGTGTAAGAATCCCTTAACCTGTAAACAGGCTTTTAAAAAAACCGACTATTTCATAAAAAATCAGCCCTCCTCTTTTAGAATAAACTGCTGGTTTTTGCCAGGGAACTCAACGATCCTGGGTTCCACGCAGCATACCGGACTCCCAGAACCACCATCATAAATCAGGGGACATCACTAAGTCCTTTATATAATTATCACATCTTGAATTATATCATTAATTACCACTAAATCCCTAAATCCAGGGTTTCTCCCACTTTTGGAACCATGACATCATGTCCTTTGCTTTTCAGTGTATCCGCAAAAGCCAGAGTCTGGTCCTCATCTCCATGAACCAGGGCTATTTTCTTTATCTTTAAATTCGATTTTTCAATAAATCGCAGCATTTCATTTTTATCGCCATGAGCACTGAATCCCCCGATTTTGACAACCTCGGCTTTTAAGGGATATTCTTTATTAAGCATTCGTAATCGAGGCGCTTTTCCTACCCGACCGGACTCCGCATAAAGCTGGCCCTGTTCCAAAATTCTGCGGCCAAGGGTGTGCTGGGCCATATACCCGACAACGAGAATCGTGTTTTTGGGATCATGCATTTTATTTCGTAAATGATGAAGAATGCGCCCTGCTTCACACATACCGGATGCGGATATGACGATATGCGGCTTTTGCTCCCGCATCAAATCCATAGATTCCTGCACGGATGATGTAAAATGCAATTGGTTGAACATAAACGGGTTGTCACCTTTTCTTAAAAAATCCTCATGGGTTTCTACATCATACATTTCCGGATGTTCACCAAAAACCTTTGTGATTTTGGTTGCCAGGGGACTGTCAACATAGACCGGTATTCGGGGAACTTCATTATTATTATACAATTCATGGATGAAATACAGCAGCTCCTGGGTGCGGCCAAAAGCAAATGCCGGGATTAACAAGCTCCCGCCCCTTTCAACTGTGTCATTGATAACTTTTTTCAGATGCGGCGCCATATCTATCACCGGTTCATGCGTACGATTTCCATACGTGCTTTCCATAATCAGCAGGTCGATATCCCGGTCATCTTCAGCAAAATTAAGCGTAGGGTCTTCTAAAATCGGTTTACCAAATCGGCCGATATCACCGGTAAAACAGACCGCGCGGCGTTTTCCGTTGTTATTTGTTTTAATAATGCTGATAGCAGACCCCAGAATATGTCCGGCATCATAGAGGGTGCACATGACATTATTTCCCACAACAACCGGCTGTTTATAAGGTACGCCATCAAAAAATGTCAGCGCCTGATTCGCATCTTTCATGGAGTACATGGGCAACACGGTTTCAAGGTGGTATTCTTCAGCCAGTTCATTGATAACTTCTAAATTTAAATTATACTTACCCTTCTTTAATATTTTCTGTATCTCTTTGACTCTTTCCTTATCATTTTTGTTATTTCCGGAACCGGATTTAATTTTTGATAAAATTTTGCGCACCATTTTATAATTCAGGTAGTTTGCATCTGATTCCTGAATATGGGCGCTGTCCGGAAGAAGATATTCACAGGTATCTGCCGTTGCACGCGTGGTAATAATCCGTCCTTTAAAGCCGTCTTTGGTCAACATGGGTATTCGGCCTGAATGATCAATATGCGCATGAGAAAGTATCACATTGGAAATGATTGCCGGGTCAAAAGGCATCACCCGGTTCTTTCGGTCCGCGTCTTTTCGTCTTCCCTGGTACATACCGCAGTCCAGAAGAATGTTGTTCTGATGGGTGGTTATCATATGCATCGAACCGGTCACTTCTCTTACAGCACCATAGAATGTTACATGCACAGCCATACTCCTTTATTTAAAGTTCAAATGATGGCTTCGTAAAAAGCCCACAATCTATTTTAGTTTTGGGTTGCGCATCAGCCTTCGTCACTCAACGTACATTCGTACGTCTCGCTCCTCAGGCTCTGCGCGCCTTGAATTTGGAGTTTTTTTCTTTGCCATCGAGAATCTGATTGCAATTTTTAATTCTATCGCAAATTCAGCAATAATGAAAAGGTTTTCATCATTATTTTTTCACTATTTACCACAATGATCAAAAATATATAAAATTATATAGAGCATACATACTTCCACCTAATTTATCTATAATATCCTGAAATAATTAACAAGTTTTTTTTGCATACAGTGGTGATTCGTCACCATGAAAAGCTTTTTAATATACAGTATTTTTCATTGAAAAAAATAAAATACAATTTTATTTTTGACTCTGGTATATAAACATTATCAAAAGAACGTAAAAAAATTATCCATCACTTACACTTAACACAATCGATGGGATCAGCGACTTGCACAGCGCCGAATTCACCGGGCGCTGAAGTCTTATCACATCTAAACCGGAAAAGGAGGGATACCGGGAGACCTGCTTTCATACGGCAGAAAAACGCCGGTGTTTATTTCGCTTATGGGAATTAACTTTGTTGAAAAAATTGATAATCTGGTAAAAGTAAAAACCGTTTTGATCAGTGTTTCTGATAAATCCGGCCTTGAAACATTTATCCCTGCTCTTTTAAAAATTAATCCTGACATCAGAATACTGTCAACCGGCGGCACATATAATACAATAAAGGAAATTCTCGGCAATAAATCCTCCGTTATCCTGACCCAGGTGTCGGATTACACCGGCCAGCCGGAAACCAAGGGGGGACTTGTTAAAACCTTAGATTTTAAAATTTATTTAGGCATTCTCACTGAAACCTATAATGACTCCCATCAAAATGACCTGAAGCGAACCGGTGGCAGCCCCATTGATATGGTCATTGTCAACCTGTATCCGTTTGAGGCAACCATTAAAAAAGACGATGTGACCCCGGAAATGGCTCGGGGAAATATTGATATCGGCGGCCCCTGTATGATCCGGGCATCTGCCAAAAACTGCCTGCGCGTTGCATCCGTGGTGGACCCGAAAGATTACGACACCATCATAGAAGAGCTCACGTCAAACAAGGGCATGACGACCCTTGACACCCGTTTCCGTCTTGCGCAAAAAGCATTTTCTCATACAGCAGGTTATGACCGGGCAATAGCAGATTATCTGAGCGAAAAAACGATTAATGATATAAAAATTTGCTATTCAGACATCAGTTAATAATTCATAAAATACTATTCAATTTCAAAATATTGTAATTATCTAAAAAACCTATAAATTATAATCCTATAAAACGTAGAATCCAGATGGCAAAGAAAAAATTTCACCAATCACATTAAATTGGCAAGGCGCACAAATTCTGAGGAATGAGGCGTAGCTCGCCTACTCCGCAATGACGAAGAATGCAGTGCAACAAAGAATTTGGACTTTTTACGAAGCCATCTTGGTTAAGGAGAGATAAAATGAGCACCGATTTAAAACAAATGTATAAAACCATCATGGACGATCATTTTCCGCCGCAAATGGAAATCAGTTTTGTTGACGGCAGCGAAAGGCAAACCCTGTATTATGACAAAGTCGACTGGACCATTGACAATATCCGCAAAGGACTTCGGTATGGAGAGAACCCTGGCCAGGAAGCCGCTTTGTACCGTGTGGTCAACGGCAACCTGATTCTGGCAGGCGCGGAAACCATCCAACCCGGCCAGTATCTGGTATCTGATATCGAACTGCTCCAGTCCGGCAAACATCCGGGAAAAACAAACCTGACAGATGCGGATAACGCATTAAACATCCTCAGGTATTTTTCCGACCAGCCGGCCGTCATTATCGTTAAACACAACAATCCCTGCGGAGCTGCCATATCCGACTCCTTAGAAGATGCCTATCAAAAGGCTTATATGGCAGACCGTGTGGCCGCCTTTGGCGGATGCATTGCTGTCAACCGCGCGCTTGATATAGCTACTGCAACATCTATTGCAAAACAATATGCTGAAGTTGTAGTGGCCCCTGATTTTGAAGACGGTGCCATGGAAATCCTTGCACAAAGGAAAAATTTACGGGTAATCCGGATTAAAAATATTGATAAACTTAATACGTTTGTCGGACAGCGGGTGGTGGAGTTCAAAAACCTGATTGACGGCGGCATTGTGGCACAATGGTCTTTTGCCCCCCAGGCCCTTAAAAAGTCTGATTTTGTTCTGGCAACATGTGATTATAAAGGCACAGAATATGTCATCAACCGCCCACCCACGGATCAGGAATACGCAGACATCCGATTTGGCTGGCTGCTGGAATCCGGCATTACATCCAATTCTGTTATCTACGTCAAAGACGGTGTGTCAGTCGGCATCGGCACCGGTGAACAGGACCGGGTCGGCGTAGCGGAAATTGCACGGGATAAGGCTTACCGTAAACTGGCTGACCACTACTGTTTTGAAGCCCACGGTTGCGGCTATAATGATCTGACAGATGAAGACAAAAAATCAGAAATTGATAGTCGGGTGAATACTGAAAAAGGCGGCCTGATCTGCGCCACCATGGTCAGTGACGCTTTCTTCCCGTTCAGGGACGGCATTGATATAGGGCTTAGTGAAGGGGTCTCGGCGGTTGTGCAGCCCGGGGGATCAATGAATGATTATCAGTCGATTGAGGCGTGCAACGAACGGAATGCGACGATGGTATTAACCGGCCAGCGCAGCTTTAAGCATTGATGATGGATTGGGTGGCTTCGTAAAAAGCTCAACTGCAATTTTAGCTTTGGGTTCCGCTACAGCCTTCGTCACTCAACGTAGCAAGCTACGCCTCGTTCCTCAGGCTTCGCGCGCCTTGCCAATTTAATAAGATTGGTGAGACTTTTTTCTTTGCCATCAGAAGATTTTTTTGTGGGGCCGCTTTCAGCGGTCCCACAAAATTAACTCAGACCTTGTCTTTCCTAGTTCTCACGATTCTCGAAAAAGAATCAGGCCTTAATCACGGGATGGGGGTCGACCCCCAAGTTATGGACAGTGGGCTAAATCGTAGGTCGGATTAGCGCGTCAGCGCGTAATCCGACAAATTTCATCAAATATAATCAAATCACCCAGACGGCATGATCCGGGGCGCCATGAATTACCTTGTTTGACACGCGTCCCATAAAAAATTCCTCAACACGCGACAAGCCTCTTCGCCCCACAACAATAGCGCTATACCCTCCTTTTTTGGCCTCTTTAACAATGGCACCGGAACGGCTATATACCCCTTCAACAATTTTTTCAGATATTTTATCCGGTTCAACACCGGCTGAAACCAGTTTTTCTCTAAGATCATCAAAAACAACCATGATTTCAGATTTGAGCAGTTCAACACTATCAACCGGAATGACAAATTCGGGATATGTGGAAAGTACCGTGCCAAACCCGCGAATCGCATGAAACAGGCAAACCTCATAACCGGCTTCACCTAAATAATCTGCTGCGAACGCAACTGCTTGCGTCGAAGACGGAGAGCCATCTACTGCCATTAAAATTTTCTTAACCGGTGCATATTGACCGGCGATGATGATTGGCAGAAATGTCATTTTTGAAATCAGTTTATTTGCGACACTGCCGACCACAAGACCCTCTAATAAGCCAACCCCCCGCCGGCGAAGTACAACCGCGGTATATCCTTCTGCCGCTTCTTTTAAAATATCTCTGGCAACCCCGATTTGTCTTCTGCTAATTTTAATTTCAACAGACGCGGCTGGAAAGCCTTTACCTAAAAGCAGTTGCCTGGCTTGTTCCATATAAGTATCAATATTCTTTTTTTGCTGCATTTCCCAGGCCCGAAGCTTGCTGACCGCACTTTCCTGCTGCGGTTCCCTTCCGATATCCCAGTAACATTCCGGCACCCCGCAATAAACATGAAACAACACAATCTGCATATCACCGCCAGGCGGGATAAAATCCCCCACATACTGGACCGTTTGCATGGACCGCTCAGAGCCATCGACCAATACCAGCAATTTTTTTTGATCTGTCATTTTTTGGCCTCCAATTTTTAAATTATACAAATATTGACCTGACCTTTTGAGAACCCTTCTGCATAAATTTATGAGAAGACGGATGGTCCAAAATATCTTTAATCGCGATTTTAAGACTTTTTAATGCATAGATATTTTTAATCAAATAAACCAGGACCGGAAAACCGGGACAATACTTTTGAAAATCATAATAAAAATCCCATGTCTTCATTGAATCCGGGAACAGGTTTAATATTGCCAGATCAAAGGCGGAACAATCAAATTTCTCCGGATCAAATTCCCGATCACTAATGGCTTTGACATAATATCCTTCCTTTTCCAATTCCTCTGAAAGGTGCTCCCGGCGATGGACCTGATTATCTAAAATGAGAATGGCTGTCATTGTCACCACTTCCTTTCTTCAAAGATGCACCAACTTCAATTGCAGTGCTTTTACAAATATATAATGCAAAGTTGATGCCAGTCGGTTTATTTGTGCCCTGCAAAAATATACGACGCGTCAGATAGATGGTAAATAGCTGTTAATTAATACATTACATGACAAAAAGATCTCAGCGGCATTGGATTGTTTATTTCAAACGAAAAGCGACCTTTTCCCAGGTGTGGAAATGTAAACAGCGAGAAGACAGGTGCGGAATCAAAAAATTTCACCATTTCATAAAATTTCAAACGAATTCTCCGTATCCGGAAGATAAAGCAGAATCCGGCCAGCATCCATTGATTGTCAAATGATTGTCAAAATATTTTTCATGTTGTAAAAGAATATATAATCCGGGTTGCCTGATGGCCGGCTACGGACTGCTTTGTTCCATTTTGCTACCGGCATTTATTTGATTTATTGACATTTATTTTAATTCTGATTAGTAAAAATATATGGCAAGAATCGTTGCCCATGCATATCCGTATCATATCCACCAGCAAGGCAACCGTTGCCGGCAAACCTTATTTTTAGATAATAATTATCTATCCTGTATTGAGTTTATGCCTGAACAATCCCGTCAGTAGGACATGAGGGGGCCATCATAAAAGGAAAGCAAAATGCATCTTAAACAATCTGATTTATTTTTAGGAATGGGCCACAATTTTCTTAAAGAGACCATGGCCATATCTGAAAAAGTGTACTTTAATGACAGGGCAGTTATTTTCAAGGAGGGTGATCCTGCAAATTATTTCTATATTATCATCAAGGGTCAAATCAGCCTGCTGATGGGAGATCCCGGACAAGTAATATATACAACGCCCGGCATAGGGGAACTCTTCGGCTGTTCCAGTCTTCTGGTCCGGGATACTTATTTTGTTTCAGCGCAATGCACGGAAGAATCGATTTTTCTCAGATTTGACCGACAGAAAATGAACAAAATCCTATTCAATGATATAGATAGCAGTATTCTCTTTTTTAAGCAACTTTCCGGAACGATTGCCAATCGTTTGATGAAAATGTACCAGAAAAATTTGGAACTGATGCCAACAGCAACACCGGATTAAAGAGAGGATTCAAAATATGGAGCCCACAGATATAAAACCGACTATAAAACCAACAGATATTCAACAGACTTTAGCAAGCTGCGAGTTATTTAAAGGATTTAAAGAAAACGAAATCAGTATGATCGCTGAAATCTGTCATGTCAAAACTTATAAAATCGGGGATGTTGTTTATCAGCAGGAAGATTCTGGGGACTATATTTACATTATCGCCGAAGGCCGGGTAACTTTGGAAAGAACCATGAATACCTTCTCTCGGGAAGGTCGGGTGGTCATTACAATTATAGGAAAAGGCCGCGTGTTTGGTTGCTGGTCGACTATTCTGGATGAACCGCATCATATGCTGCTTACCACTTTCTGCCAAAAACCCGCCAAAATTATTGTATTAAAGGGTGCCGACCTGAGAGGACTAATGACCCATGATACGCAGTTTGGATTTAACATTTTGGAGAGACTATGCTTATTGCTCCGAGACCGCGTTCAGGCAGCCTACGGAGCCATGGAAAAAATTTGATCCTGTACCGATCTTTCGCCTGTTAAAGGAGTTGTAAGTACCAGTGGAACTCACTTCTGAAGAAAAAATCATTCTTGAAGAGATTAAGATCAACCTTGCGACAATCAGTAAAGAGCGAAGCAAGCTCATCCCCATACTTCAATTTGTCCAATCAAAAATTGGTTATCTCCCCATGCCGGCGATCCATCTGGTCGCCGATCACCTGGGCATTTCACCTTCCGAGGTTTACGGAGTTGCAACATTTTATAATCAATTTCGGTTTAATCCGCCCGGCAGAAATCCAGTAAAGGTCTGCATGGGGACGGCCTGTCATGTAAAAGGCGGTGATGTTATCCTCGAAAATTTTGAAAGAAAACTCGAGATTAAAGAAGGCGAAACCACGCCGGACAGAGAATTCAGCATTGAAAGTATTGCCTGCGCCGGGTGTTGCGCCCTGGCGCCGGTGGTCATCATGGGGGAAACCGTCCACGGCCATATGCAACCCAGCAAAGTGGAAGGACTGGTATTACGCGTTCGAATTGAAAAAGAAAAACAAAAACGGAAAAAACAAAAAAATGAACTCGGCCAATAAAGATCACGCCAATCATGAATATACCGTACTGCGGGAAAACGCCGAGAAAAAACGTCAGGCCTTTTTGAATGACCCTGTGCCCAAAATCCACATCGGCATGGCCACCTGCGGGATCGCTGCCGGCGCACTGGATACAAAAGCGGCCTTTGAAGAGGCCCTGGTCAGACACAATATCGATGCCCGGATTCATACGGTGGGGTGTATCGGCCATTGTTATACCGAGCCTTATGTGATCATCGATCATCCGGCTTCCGGTTTCCCGCCGGTATTCTATCATGAGGTAACCCCTGGAAAAGCCGGTATGCTCACCAAGCTCTTTTTAAAGGAAGGGGACCCCCGTTTTGAGCATGTCCTTGGTGCCACCGTGGAAAATGAAATGATCCCGTGGATTATGGATTTCCCCCGGTTTAATCTGGAAAAACGCGTTGTCATGGAAAAATGCGGGCGTATCGATCCGGAAGATATTGATGAGTATATTGCCGAGAATGGATATTCAACTTTAGCCGATATATTACACCAATCACCTGAAGAAATTATTCGGGAAATAATGGCCTCCGGCTTGCGGGGTCGAGGCGGGGCCGGGTTTCCCACAGGTCGAAAGTGGGAGATGGTTGCCAATGCGCCGAAAAATGACAAACTGGTCATCTGCAATGCGGATGAAGGTGATCCCGGCGCTTATATGGACCGCACCCTGCTGGAAAGCAATCCCCATCAGGTAATAGAAGGCATCATTATCTGCGCCTTTGCGGTTGGCGCTGCCAAAGCCATTGTGTATGTGCGGGCGGAATACCCCCTGGCGATTAAAATAATGACCCGGGCAATCCAGCAGGCAAAGGATCGCGGGCTTTTGGGACATCATATTTTAGGCAGTTCCTTTGATCTTGACATCGAGATATTTCAGGGATCCGGCGCATTTGTTTGCGGCGAGGAAACAGCACTCATCCGTTCCATTGAGGGATTTCGCGGCATGGCAAAATACCGGCCACCCTATCCTTCGGAAAGCGGCCTCTGGGGAAATCCCACAGTCATCAACAACGTCAAGACCCTGTCCTCTGTGGTTCCTGTTTTAAGCAACGGTGCCGACGAATTCAAAAAAATCGGTACTGAAACCAGTCCCGGCACGGCAATCTTTTCCGTTGTCGGCAATGTGGTTCACCCCGGTCTGGTCGAAGTACCCATGGGGACGACCTTGCGAACACTCATCTTTGATATTTGCGGTGGAATCCCTAAGAAAAAAAAAATTAAAGCCGTTCAGATTGGAGGGCCTTCCGGGGGCTGTTTGCCTGAAACATTATTAGATACGCCCATCGATTTTGACTCTTTGGCCCAAACCGGTGCAATGATGGGTTCCGGCGGCATGGTTGTAATGGATGAAGATACCTGCCCGGTCGATGTGGCCCGTTATTTCCTCGAATTTACACAAAAAGAATCCTGTGGCAAATGTACGTTTTGCCGAATCGGCACCTTTCATTTGCGATCCATCCTGGAACGGATAACAAAGGGCGAAGGGCAGGAAGGGGATATAAAAAAGCTCCGGCAGTTAAGCGAAGACATCAAAAACGGATCTCTTTGCGGATTGGGGAAAACAGCGCCCAATCCGGTATTAACTTCCCTGCGGTATTTCATTGATGATTATGAGGCCCATATAAAAGAAAAACGATGTCCCGCTTTGATGTGCCGTCCGCTGATTGCATATTACATCGATCTTGAGAAGTGCGCCCGGGGCTGTGATGCCTGCGTTGGATGTTGTCCGGTGGAGGCGGTCTTTACCACCAAAAATCGCAAAAAAGCGATTGATCAAATTTTATGCGTCAAATGCGGTGAGTGTTTAGTTGCCTGTCCACCGGAATATGATGCCATCGTCAAAGTATCACCGCCGGAACTGGCACCGATTTTTGAACGCCCGCCGGAACCAGTTGACAAGAGTTCATAAAGGCATCAATAAATGATTACAATTTTCGTAGACAATAAAAAGCTGTCGGTCGAAGCGGGAACAAATCTTCTCAAGGCCTGCTTAGACCAAAATATTTATATCCCGAATTTATGCTATATTGAGGGGATGAGTCATCCACCGTCCTCCTGCCGCTTATGTTTTGTCGAAATCGAAGGAGAAAAAAACCCCATCCCGGCATGTACGATAAAAATTACCCGGGAAATCATTGTAAAAACAGACACCCCCGGCGTTCGGCAGCTCCAGAAAGCGGCCCTTCAGCTTCTTTTGTCAGTGCATCATGTGGACTGCCGACACTGCGCGGCCAACAGAAAATGCGCGCTGCAAACAATCGCCAAATTTTTAAACGTCGGATTAAAAACCAAAAACCTGGATCATTTCGTAAAGGAAATGGAAATTGATCAACGGCATCCATTTCTTGATTATTACCCGAACCGATGTGTGCTTTGCGG
>Ga0307991_1002837_pt1 | contig 11545 bp, 14 predicted proteins | sample EllFjometagen131_FD_203146 | JGI IMG/M metagenome (GOLD analysis project Ga0307991, IMG submission 203146) | Marine microbial communities from Ellis Fjord, Antarctic Ocean - #131 | ecosystem: Environmental > Aquatic > Marine > Unclassified | place: Southern Ocean | collected 2014-10-08 | reverse complement strand
CGAAAACAAAACCCAAATTATAAATATTCTAAAATCATTTTATCTTTTCAAAAAGGAAAGCAAACATTATAACCTTGCCAAAGCAATGCTTGTAAAGGCCGGCATCAATACTGATGAAGAAATATTTCAGGCTTTGGCTAAGCTGGGTTTTTTTGATAAAAACGAAAATACGGATCTTTACAGATATAATATATCAACTTCTTTCCCCGACAATGTCACGGAAAGAGCAACGAAGCTGGCCGGTTTACAACAGGATTTTTCGGATAACAGTATGCGCAAAGACCTGACCATGCTTTCATTGATGACCATCGACGGCCAGGCAACGTTAGATTTCGATGATGCCATCAGTATAGAAGATCATGGGGATCATTATACTCTGGGAATCCATATAATTGATGTGGGACATTTTATTAAAAAAGGAGATAGTATCGATCAAGAGGCTTTGGTTCGCGGAAGCTCAATTTATATGCCCGATCAGAAAATACCGATGCTTCCGGCCTGTCTTGCAGAAAATCTTTGCAGCCTGAAAGCCGGAGAATTACGCCCCGCCATCAGCATTATGGTGAATTTAAGCAAATTTTGCGAAATCATCGACTATGAAATAATCCCGAGCCTGATCCGGGTAGAGCATCAGCTCACTTATTACAATGTCAATATAATTGCTCGAGAAAGTAAGGAGATTGGTATACTCCGTAATATCGCAGAAAATTTCCGTGAGGACAGGATGGCTGCAGGAGCCGTTCAGATCACTTTGCCGGATATTAACATATGGGTCGATGAGAATAATGAAGTTACCGTGAACCGGATAAACAGGGAAAGTCCCGGAAGGATGCTGGTTTCGGAAATAATGATCATGGCAAACTGGCTCATGGCCAAATTCCTGGCGGAGCATAACGCTCCGGCAATATACAGATCTCAAATAGCACCTCGTGATCGACTCTACAAGGGAACTGAAGGCTCTTTGTTCCAGAACTGTATGCAGCGAAGGCTGTTAAGTCGTTTTATGCTGAACCCGAAGCCCGAACATCATTCAGGATTGGGTCTGAATGCCTATGTCACTGCAACATCACCCATCAGGAAATACTTTGATCTGGCCACCCAGCGGCAGATACGGGCGGTCCTCGGCTTGGAAAAACCTTATACCATAAAAGAAATAGATAATATAATACAGATACTTGAACAGCCGATGAGCTGTGTATCAAAGCTTCAATTCAACCGGCAAAGGTACTGGTTGTTGAAATATCTTGAAAAAAGAATCGGGCAAAAAGAAGAGGCTGTTGTGCTTTACAAAAGAAGAAACAACTACCAGATACTCATATCCGAATACATGATAGAATGCGATCTGCCCATATCCAGCGGCATAGATTTGAAGCCCGAGGACCTGATTCAGATAACCATACAGCATGCCAATGCAAGAAGAAATTTACTGTCTGTGTTTATGGGCTAAGGGCACAGTCAAAAATGAATTGCCACAAAGACTCTAAGACACCAAGAATAAACTTAGGGGCTTCGCCCCAATTGGAATAGTGGAATAATGGAGTAATGGAATGATGGGTTTGAAGGAGTTTTTTTACAATTAAAATGGGTTATTTCCGCCATTACATACAATATTCCAGTATTCCAGCATTCCATTTTTCCCTGCCCATGGCATAAACAGGTTGCCATAAAAAAACACTCAACTTCAAAATGTTAAAGAATTATCTAAACGTAAATTTATTCATTTTTCTTAGTGCCTTTGTGACTTGGTGGCGAAAATAAAAAGGCCTGTCGAAAAATTTCATGAAATATTCGGCTTAAGGGATTAAAAAAAGTTATGCGTGTATTATTCTGGTATTGTGATGGTTTTGATTGGGTGCCTGCCATAAAAACCCTGGATGATGTCCCGGAAGCCGAACCGGCTGAAAACCAAAATGCCGTGGTGGCCTTTGTTCATATCGAGCCCGGTGATGTTGAAGATGGAAGTTCGGCAGAGACAAAACTGATAAAAAACGCTAAGTGGCTGGCCAGAAAATGGAATATTACCCGGATTGTTCTCCATTCTTTTACCCACCTGGGAGAAGACAAGGCCGATCCTGACAAAGCCCAAGACCTGTTGGGCCGAGCGCAAATGCGTCTGGAGAACGCAGGTTACTCGGTTGTTCAGACTCCGTACGGGTATTTTTTGGATCTATCCATAAAAGCTCCGGGTCACCCTCTGGCAAGAGTATACAAGGAATTTTGACGGTTTCGTAAAAAGTCCAACTTCTGCGTTGTGCTGCATTTCGCAATCATTCAACGTACGAAAAGTACGCCTCATGATTACAAAATTTACACGCCTTGAATTTGAATTTTTTACGAAACCGTCTAAATCGGACTTTTTACGAATTCATCAATTTTAGGGCTTGCCAAAAAATACCTCCCCATTTTCGTGAGCCGGAGTACCCGCAGATCGAAACGAACACCTTTTTCAAAACCTCACGTGACAGAAATAACCTGCCCTTGTGTTATTCTTTGAAGATCATCCGGCGAAAGCTTGAACAGTGTATTGGAGGTTCCGGCAGCCGCCCAGATCTCCGTGTGTTTGAGCAGGTCCTCATCGATAAATGTTTCCAGAGGGTTGGAATGACCCAGAGGGGGAACACCGCCAATGGCAAAACCGGTTTTTGCACGAACAAAATCAGGATCCGCCATCTTTACGGGTTCTGAAAGGATATCTCGGATTTTTTTTGTATTGACCCGATTTGCGCCGCTGGCAACAATTAGAATCGGTTTTTTAGTCTTTTGGGTCATAAAAACAAGAGATTTTACAATCTGTTCTACCCGACATCCCACGGAGTTCGCCGCGTCTTGAGCACTGCGGGTGGTTTCTTTCATATTCAGCACCTGACATGCAAGCCCATGAGCCTTGAGTGCCTCCTCAACTTTCCGAACGCTTGTATTTAGATCATTCGGCATGGTTACTTTTCCAAAATTTCAAAACACATTCTTATCAGGATTTTTCTCAAGTAGTGTCCATCCAGAAATGAGAATTTTTGTTTAAGATCAAGGCATGCGAAAAAAATAACCACAGGCATATGTTTAATATTCCGAGGATTATTTTTTGAACATAACGCAGATATTGGGCAAAAAGACCATTTATGGATGGACACTAAAATTGTTGAATAAAGACAACCCCCATCGGGCTATTTATATTCATGTGTGCCCAAAACCACCTCGATACCGGTCTTGCTCTCCAGCATTTTAGCTATTTCCTCGACATTGTTATAAGGGCAACCAGGTTTTGCATTTGCAAAACAAGAACTCAGATATATCTTGTCCGGTTTCATTTCCGACATTTTTATGGCCATCCCCATGTTGGGGATTAAGGACCGGCCCGGGCATTCACATTTAACAAAGCCGATGACCTGGCAAGGCTCATCAAACGTACCTTCTCCGAGCGCTGCAGCTTTGAGACAACGCCATTCTCCGGCACAACCGTAACCAGTGTCCATGTAAGCGCCACATCCTACGATAGCAACTTTTTTCATTTTATCCTCCTTTCTAATTCTTTATGATCTGTTCTTACCACGGCCCCCCCCGCCGCCGCCCATACCCATGCCGCCGCCGCCGCCCATACCTCTTCCACCACGGCCCCTTCCGCCGCCGCCCATACCTCTTCCACCACCCATTCCCATGATGCGGTTGTCGGCAGTATCGGCGGATAGCCCGTTGTGATCCGTAACGTTCGCTGTTTTTGCGGGTGTCAGATTTCCGTTTTTGAAGTTTTCCAGAACTTCCTTTACGGTTCCCGTGTTTCCGAGAAACATTTGGATTCCTGCCGCATAAAGGGTATTCACGGCATTGGGACCGCAATTACCGGTTATTACCGCTTTGACTCCTTTGGAAGCAACAAATTGGGCCGACTGAATTCCGGCCCCACCCCCTAATGCACCGCTTTCATTATCAAAAACTTCAAAGCTCATATCGTCTGCATCGACGATTAAAAAATATGCACATCGGCCAAACCGTGGGTCAATTTGTGAATTAAGATCCTTACCGGACGAACTAATGGCTACTTTCATAATATTGTTTCCTTTCATATATTAATTATGTAATTGTTTTCATATGACCTAACCCGGACAAGTCCGCCCTCCTGCCAAGCGGAGTAAAGCGGATAGTCCGGAACCAAAAAAAATCGGTTTTATTTTTACCACGAAGAAAAAGAAGAATAAAATACATAACCTTCGTGCTCTTCGTGTACTTCGTGGTGTGATCAAACTTTTTTTGCCACAAAATGCACAAAATCCACAATTAAGGGCCTAATTTATACCGGTCGTTTTCCGCAGCAGCTACCCGGTCCGGCGCAATCGGCCTGGCCGGGAGACAAACCACAGCAAGCGGTATCACCGGGTCCGGGCATCCGGTTTTTATTCGGCCCGGACAGGGAGGAGTGAGCGGAAAGAAGTTTTTTCAGGTTATGGCCGCCGCAAGTTTTGCATCCGGGCCTCTCCCCCGAACCTGCAATGAGAAGTTCACTGGTCTCTCCGCAGTCCATACACAAAAAATCAAAAAGGGGCATGGCTATTCTCCTTAGCTCCATTGTCGGTTAATATTCCAGTATTCCAATTCCGGACCCAAGTGCAGCAAAATTCTATGTGTTATGACCCGCGTTGATAATTTTCGATATTTTTCGCATAACTTTCAAAGTCGTTTTCCAAAATGAACTGTGAAATCATTTCACTCACTTTGTCAGCGGTATCTATACGATAAACACCTTTTTCATCGCGGCCTTCAATTTTCTTAGCATTCTCCACAATTGCTTTAAGAGAAGCGGCTGTCATTTCAACATTGACATTAACCGTAAGGGTTTCTTTTGATTCACTCATTGGGTTCAAAAACTCCTTTTAACAATAAAACTTCCCAGTTCGCAACCCATATGACCGGATATCACCGGGCATTTTGCCTTTAACAGAAAAAAAATATTCTTTTCACAACTGCTCAACGTTTCGTAATTACCCTGTCCCTTGGCAATAATCAAATCAGCATGTGCAAAGCATTCCCTGAATTCTTTTGAGCATTTTTCTAAAACCGTTCCGGGGATGTTCGAACCATTATCGATAACATTGACAAGTTCGGTCATACCTGTTTCCCTTGCATCTGCCATTGTCACATCATTTATGATCGGACCGCCCCTTACGACAAATGTTACCTTGTCCACAGGCAATTGTTCTATCAGCAAACGATCAAAAACAATCTCTCCGCAATTGTCCCCCAAATAAAGAATATTTTTCGCTGAATCTATTGAAGAACACAATACCTCTATATTCCCGAACAATTGCACAGACATTGCCTGTTCAATAGTATCAATGATAATAGACCGGTCTATTTTTGCATTTACACCGAAATCGATAATATTTCCGGCGATGGCCATTCGAATGGCTGTATCCATGGGGTTTGAAGAACTTCGGATCCGTTGTTTCAGGTCAGGATAAAGTTCGAGAGCAAAACGGTTAAACCTGTCTTTTATTTTTTTATAGGGGTCATCGATTCCGGAAAGTTCTCTGATTAATTTGTGGATATACTGACCCATCACCGGAGGTGATTGATCCAGGTTCATTTTGCTTGCTGCAGCAAGAACACCGCGAAGCACCTGCTCATGAATATTTTCATCAGAGGTCGTTAACCTTGCTGCGTCAAGGGCCTGACGGATAAAACAGGGTATACAGTCATACGTTGTTTTCATAGAATTACTGTCGTCTCAGTGCTTGGGGTGTCGTTTTCTTGACTTTTTACCAGACCATCAGTTATGAGTATAATCTCAAAAAGAACAAACTAAGTCCTATTATCCGGATGGTCAAGGTGTTTTTTTATAAAATATGATTTTTATTTTTTCCGGGACCGTCACGATAATATAATGGTCATATGACCAAATAAATGCTTGACACATGGTATTATGGTAATTATATTTTAATCAAATGCTCATTTCATAAAGGTAATTTTATTATGCCAAGAATTAAAAAGCCGAGATTTGTATCAAGATATCCGACGATCACCGCTTTTGTGCCTCGGGGAATGTTTCAAACCGGTGAAGTTATTCTACCCGTGGAAGGACTTGAGGCCATAAGATTGAGCGATTTTGAACATCTTGACCAGGAGACCGCCGCAAAAATAATGGAGGTATCTCGCCAGACATACGGTAGAATTTTATCTGAAGCCCGTGGTATTATTTCAGAAGCGCTGGTAACGGGAAAGGCGCTCATCATTGAGGGGGGCGCCTATGAAATGCGCGGAAAACACAGAAAACGCCGCAGAAGAGGCGGCAGGAAATTTTAAATAGTTTGTAGGAATAAAAAGGAGGTGAGTTTTATGCCAAAAAGAGATGGAACCGGTCCAATGGGTAAAGGCAACATGACCGGAAGAGGTCGAGGGGCCTGTAACCCTGACCCAGGGACTTTTCGCGATAATGAGCAGGATGGCCGGAACGCAGCCAGAAGATCGGGGCAGGACAAAGGCTTGGGTCGGAATTCCGGCAGAGGTTTCGGACAAGGCCGCGGTTCCGGAAAAGGACGCGGAAATAGACGGTAAAACAAAAAAGCCGGGTCCAGAGGACCCGGCTTTTGTTGTTTTATTTTCATAATGTTTTTATCCAAAAAATGGCGAAATTTTTAACGAAATATCGATCTTAGAAATGAAGATAACCATAATATATGACAACACGGCGTGGGATAAAAATTTAAAATCTGACTGGGGATTTTCATGTTTGGTAGAAGTTTTTGGAAAAAATATACTCTTTGATACCGGCGCTAAAGCGGATATCCTCGATTATAATATGAAACAATTGAAAATTGATCCTATGCAGATTGACGAGGTTTTTATTTCTCATTCACACTGGGATCATGCCGGCGGGCTTTCCTATTTTCTCAACTTAAACCCGGTGACGGTTTACATCCCCGGATCCTTCGTATTATCAGATGATAAAGTAAATGTTATAAGGGTTAACAAAAAACGCAAACTACATGATAACATATATTCCACAGGTGAATTAAAACGTATCGAGCAGTCCTTAATTATAAAGGAACATACCGGTGTAACGGTGATTGCCGGATGTTCTCATCCGGGTGTCCGGGAAATTTTGCACGTGGCATCAGAAATTGGTAAAGTTACAACGCTCATTGGCGGGCTTCATGGATTCAATGATTTTAATCTGATTGATAATCTGGAAAATATCTGCCCGACTCATTGCACCCGGTTTATTCAGGAAATCAAAGATCTTTATCCCGAGAAATACATGGAAGGCGGCGCGGGTAAAGTGATTACAACCTAATAATATCAGGCTGTTTTGAGTGAGTCCTTAGAACCAAAGGAGAATTTGATCATGTTCAAAATCCATCCCATTGTTGTGGGAACCAAAATTTTTGACAAAAGTATGATGACGTATCAGTACGGCAACGGGCAGGAATATACCATCCCTATTTACTGCTGGTATTTAGAAGGCGGAGACCGGAAAATCCTTGTGGATACCGGTGAGATGAGTCCGATCCAATCACCGGACAGGGAAACGTCCATCGGTGGAAAAATTTATACGTTCGAGCAAGGGCTATCCCGATGGGATCTAACACCGGCGGACATTGATATTGTCATCCACACCCATCTGCATAACGACCACTGTGAAAACGATTACAAATGTGAAAATGCTGAAATTTATGTTCACGAAAAAGAAATAGAAAGAATCCACAACCCTCACCCGCTCGATTATCGCTATCTTGAGGATTACATAGAGGATGTGGAGGAAAACGGACAGATACGAATGATTACCGGTGACAGGGAAATTTTACCAGGAATCCGGGTTGTTCATACACCGGTTCATACTGAAGGTGGGTTGACCGTATTAATTGACACACCTGCGGGTCAGGCCGCCATAACCGGATTTTGTGTAATTAAAGAAAATTTTTATCCGCCGGTTCAAATAAAAGCTATGGAAATGGAGGTAATTCCTCCCGGGACACTTGTAAATGCCTATGAGGCTTATGACATTATGCTAAACGTTAAAAATATGGCGGATATACTGCTGCCGCTTCATGAACCGGAGTTTGCATCTGTGGATACGATACCTTAATGATTTAACGTCTCGAGATTTCTACAACCAAATGAAAATATATGACAATTTTTGAGATTTGAACAGTTGGCTCGAATATGGAATAATGGAATACTGAAATATTGGTTTTTAAAAGGATATTCGCCATTTTTAGTTTTATCTCCAAAACAAATTTTACCATTAACCCAATATTGCATTATCCCAAAACCCATTAATCCATTATTCCAATATTTCATTATTCCAATTGTGAGCGAAGCAAACTAACTTGTCCTTGGTGTCTTAGTGTCTTTGTGGCATTTTTTTTGTTCCGTCTTGTCCGGTTTTAGATATCCGGCTGGAAATCTTCAATTATTTTAGTTTTTTCAATATAAGATTCAATATTATTATAGGCGGTTTGGTAAATATTCATCACCGATTCCAATCTGTGATAAATGGGATCTTCAAATCCCAATAGCTTTCCCATTTTCTGTAACAGATTCTCCCCTTCTTTAAAATGATTCGCAATTTCACCAAGGATCTCCTTTCGTTTGTAATGCTTTTTTCGTTCCTTGGCGATAATCGGCAAAAGCCTCCGAACAGAATATTCAACCAGGGCATTTCTTGGCGCATTAAAATCTTTCGAGACATTATCAAGCGATACCAACGATTTTTTACTGATAACGAACGTTTTTTGAATTCGGTTTTGTTTGGTTAATTCAATATGTTGAATTTCACGAGCAATTGACCTTAACAACCCTGCATCTTCTACTAAATGATCAAAAAGAGACTTTTGTTTTATGCCCAAATGGACTGCCACAATACTGATAGCGTCGATGCATCCTTCCGTTAATTTAAAGGTCGCTCGAACAGATTGCCTGCCTATCAGATCTGCAGTGGAAGTGTGGGGCAGGGAGATGCCTTTTTCCCGTTTTTGTTTTTCATTTTTTTCCATCATTCTCACCTCGTTACCGGCTCGATTATTATTACTAAATATATATAAACATATTTAATAATGCAATAATTATTTTAAAACATTATATTGACAACACCAATTTTAACATTATTGTTTTGTTCAAGAGTTAAATAAAAAAGGTTGTGTTAACCTTTGAAAAAAACGAAATCAGGGGGTGTTATTATGAAACTGATGAGATGGAATCCTCGAAGAGAGTTGTTCGGTTTGCACAATAGTATCAACCGTATGTTTGACAACTTTATTTCTCCGACGGTCAGGGGTGATGAAGCATTGTCCGTCTGGGGTTGGAATCCGGTAGTGGATATTTACGAAAATGAGGGGACTATTGTCATTACGGCGGAACTTCCGGGTGTTGACAAAAAAGATATGACTGTCGATATCAAAGGCAGAGTTCTTACATTGAAAGGTGAGCGTTCAACCGATAATGAAGTGAAAGAGGATAACTATTATCGGCAAGAAAGATGTTATGGGAAATTTGAAAGATGCTTTACCCTGCCCGTGGAAATTGCCCCGGAAAAAATCAAGGCGGATTATAAAGACGGTGTTCTGAAAATAGATATTCCCAAAACCGAGGAAAGCAAACCCAAACAGGTCTCGATTCATTAAACGATCATCTGTTGGTAAAAACAGGTAGCTTTTGGGGTGGTTAGCGTTTAACCGGCCCATTTATTTTTCCGGGACGTTTTTCAAAAGTCTCACCTTATGCTTTGAAGATCCTTGAGTATCGGTTTTATTTTAACCCGGTGTTCCGGCGGTATCATCAAAACTGTGATTTTTAGGTTAGGGATCAGACCGGTATCCGGATGATTCAGGGTGTTCCTTTTATAGTTGTGTCGATTCTTTTCTGATCCCATGCATTTTAGAACATCGATCAGATTTCCCGAGAACCCCCGAGAATCGACATGCTCAATAAACTGTAAAAACAGATTGTTAACGGTTATAATAAATGGATCAACTTCGGCATATCCTTGTTTCCGGCAATCGTGTTTTGAAACAAAGCACCGGCACCCGAAAGGCCGAACCTGATAAATCGGGCACAGATTGTCTTTTAAAAGCGGGCAACTCCCGTTCAAACTTTGGTTTTCCTCTACCGGAGGATCTTCCCCTTTCATGCAAAGATCCGCAAGTCTGTTTGTGGTGGTTTGGGGTTGAAAGCGTCTTTTGGGTATTGCCCTCTCAATATTTTCAAACAAACCTGTTTTTCCATATGAAATCATATGGGTTGCGATAAGATAGCCTTCAAGGGTCGTCAGGGTCACGTTACGGGTGCAGCAACCCGCACAATATTTTTCGCAGGCGATATCCAGCTTGGTGACAAACTCGTCATAGATTCTGCAAATCTGATCTAAAACCGCTATCTTTATATTCAAATCCATTTATTTTTCCCTTCCAAACTCTTTTTCTAAACACCTTGACTTTGGGTAAAGCAATAGGTAATTTTTTTTATTAAGACAACAATTTTAACGGGAGGATGCCATGAAAAGCAACGTCTATTTTATAGATTTAAGGGCCACAGCCAAGGAAAACCTTATTTCAAAACTTGCAAGGCTTTTGGATACCGCCGGCCTTTCTGAAACAATCAAACAAAGGGATCTTGTTGCGGTCAAACTCCATTTTGGAGAGCAGGGGAATACCGCGTTTATCCGGCCTGTATTTATACGAAAGATTGTGGAATCGATAAAAAATATCGGTGCGGTTCCGTTTCTGACCGATGCCAATACGCTCTATGCCGGGACACGGAGCGATTCTCCCCATCATCTGTTAACCGCGATTCAAAACGGGTTTGCGTATGCTGTCGTGGATGCTCCTATTATCATTGCCGATGGATTGAGAGGTAAAAGTGAAACAGCGGTAACCATCAATCAGAAAAATTTTAAAAAAGTGTACATCGGGTCGGATATTATGGAAGCCGATGCACTGATATCTGTAGCCCATTTCAAAGGACATGAGCTCTCCGGTTTTGGCGGAACCATAAAAAATGTGGGAATGGGATGCGCTTCCCGCCGGGGAAAACTGGCGCAGCATTCAACCGTGGCACCCAAAGTGATAAAGGAAAAATGTGTGGGATGCGGAGACTGTACGGATCACTGTTCACAAAACGCCCTGTCATTGGAAGAAGAAAAGGCGGTGCTGGACGCAAAAAAGTGCATCGGCTGCGGGGAATGTATTATTATCTGCACCAACGATGCCATACAGATCCAGTGGGATCAAGACATACCTGTTTTTCTGGAAAATATGGTGGAATACACCCTGGGGGTTTTAAAGAATAAAGCAGGCAAAACATTGTTCGTAAATTTCATTACCGATATATCCCCGGCATGTGATTGTTACGGTCATAATGATGCCCCTATCGTAAGGAACATCGGTATCGTTGCGTCCACCGACCCGGTTGCCATTGACCAGGCATCCGTAGATCTTGTGAACCGGGAACAGGCGCTTCCGGAATCATGCCTTACAACGAACATGGAAAAAGGTGAGGATAAATTCAGGGGTATTTATCCTAACGTGGACTGGACCATTCAGCTCGATTATGCCCAAAG
>Ga0307991_1002836_pt1 | contig 11545 bp, 9 predicted proteins | sample EllFjometagen131_FD_203146 | JGI IMG/M metagenome (GOLD analysis project Ga0307991, IMG submission 203146) | Marine microbial communities from Ellis Fjord, Antarctic Ocean - #131 | ecosystem: Environmental > Aquatic > Marine > Unclassified | place: Southern Ocean | collected 2014-10-08 | reverse complement strand
GGAAGATCTTGTCCCCTGCCTCTTGTTCGGGCCAAAAGAATTTTTCGGTCCTATGCCCTGGAAATCCTTGATGGAGTCCATTGCCTTTACAAAATTTTCTACAGTAAGATCCTTTCCACATCTTTTAAAAGCCTCTACCATGGGTTCTACAAAATAAATTCCTGCGTAAAAAAACACGCCCCAGCGATCTTTAGGTGCAAATTGTTCCTGGGCCTTTTTATATTTTTTCATCAAGGGAAAATCAGATCCGGGAAGCTCTGCAAAGGTTGTAAAAAACACGTCTTTGTATAGGCCCTTTGAGATTTTATACATGATTGGTGTATCGCTCAATGTACTGGTGGTCATCCATTGTGGTTTAAAGCCCATCTTTGCAGCAGTGCCGAGCACTATAGCCCCGTGCTTTGGGAGGACCCAATTCAGAACACAGTCTGGATTAGCAGCCTTCAGCTTCATTACATGGGAGGAAAGATCCGTATCCAGAGGCTCTGCAGATACCTCTGCCACCAGTTTCATTCCATACTTTTCAAGGGCCAGTTGTGCGCCATAAAGTCCCTCTTTGCCATAGTCATCATTCTGATAAAAAAATGCGATTCTCTTTTTTTTCAGTGTCTTTACTGCGTAATCTATAAGGATTGCGGCCTCGTCACAATACAATGGATATGTTCCCCAAAGATACTTAGTAGGCGGGTATCCCCAGTGTGTTGATCCGGCGGCAGGACCTACCCAGGGTACCTTATTTTTATGCAGATACTTTTTAACAGCCATGCCTGTTGCGCTTCCTACGCCGGAGGCAAAGGCAAATATTTCTTTATCCTCTACCAGCTCCTTGGCAATGGCCTTGGTTCTCGGGGGCATGTAGCCATCATCCCTAAGAAAGTATTTAATCTTCCGGCCGTTTATTCCTCCCTCTGCATTAATCATGTCGAAATAACAGCCAGTGCCCCTTGCTACTGCTCCCCAAAGGGCTGCAGGTCCGGTCTGCGGTCCCCACTGACCGATGCGAATCTCCGTATCAGTTACGCCTCTTTCCGCCCATGCAACAGGAATAATGACTAACAATACAAACACCAGGCTGGCCAATGTAAAAATAAGTTTTCTTCTCATCGTTATCCTCCCTTTATTATTATTAAGTTAATACCCTTGCCACTCTTCCGGACAAACCGGAATAGAGATATCCTCCTTTTTTTTCCTTCTGATAAAAATTATGTAACTTCTCAATAAGTCCGGGTAGCTTTAGAAAAAATCCCCCTCAATCCCCCTTTTCAAAGGGGGAAGTTATAGGAATACCCTGCCTTATTGAGAAGACTTTATCAATAAATATCCTTGCCTCAAAAACAATAAATCAAGGCCCAGAGAACCTAATTTTTCAAAGCTAAATGATAAGCATCCGTTTGCAGATTCTATTTCATCTCCTTTTATACATTGCCTCAATAAGATCGCTGAAGGTTTCATTTACATATTTTCTTTTTACCTTCATTGTGGGAGTAACTTCTCCGTCTTCCTCATATAATTTCTTGGGCAGGATAGTGAATTTCTTTATCTGTTCAACCCTGGCAACAGTATCATTAACTTTATCAACTTCTTCCTGAATAAACCTTATGATCTCCGGGCTTTGCGTTAAATCCTTATAGGTTGAAAATTGAATTTTATTATCCTGGGCATATTTCACTACATTGTCTTCATCTATCATAACAAGGCAACTTATAAACTTTCTCTTATCACCAATAATTACTGCGTCATTAATATAGGGGCTAAACTTAAGCTTATTTTCAATATACTGTGGCGTTATATTCTTACCGCCTGATGTAACTATAATATCCTTCTTTCTATCCGTAATCTTTAGATATCCGTCTTCGTCTAACTCTCCAATATCACCCGAGTAAAGCCAATCACCCTTTAGGCTTTCCTCGGTTGACTTGGGATCTTTATAATACCCCTTAAATATACTGGGAGACTTAACCAGTATCTCACCGTCTTCTGCAATTTTTACCTCTGTGCCCTGGAGAGGTGGTCCTACAGTGCCAAACTTTACCTTGTCCGCCTTGGATACACAGGTTACTCCTGTCCCCTCTGTCTGACCATAACCCTCTACAAGGTTAACCCCTATAGACTGAAAGAAGTGAAGAACATCCGGTGATATAGGGGCAGCGCCTGAGTATGCAATCCTGAGTCTGTCAAAACCCAGTCTTTCCTTAAGTTTTGCAAAGACCAGTAAATACCCAATACGATATAAAATCTCTATGTAAAATGGCACGGGTTTGAAATTCATCCTCAGTGAAGCCCGTTTTTTTCCAATCTTTAATGCCATGGCAAACACAAGTTTCTTAAACCACGTAGCATCAGACATCTTTATATAAACCGCTGAAAGATATTTTTCCCATATACGTGGCACTGCATATCCCACTGTAGGGGATATCTCTCTCATATTATCATTTACAGTATCGAGGTTTTCTATAAAATTTACTGTGTATCCATGGGTAATCTGTGCAAAAACCGAGAAAAGACGCTCAAAAATATGACATAACGGCAGAAAAGATAATACCTCGTCAGTGTCATAGATTGGATTATCTTTAATAATTGCCTCGCCCATCCAGGTAACATTCCTGTGGGTCAACATGGCGCCTTTAGGGGGTCCTGTTGTGCCTGAGGTATAAATAAGCACTGATAAATCATCGGATTTTACCTCATCCATCCTCTTTTCAATAAAACCTGGTTCCTTTTCGGCAAATTTACGGCCTTCTTCTAAAAAATCGTTATAATTCATAACCATAGGATCTTTAAAGTCTCTTAACCCTTCAAGATCCCACACTATCACCTTTTTTAAAAGTGGGGTTTTGTCTTTAAAGTTAATCCATTTATCAAGCTGCTCCTCATTCTCTACAAAGAAAAATTTAGAGTCGGAATTTTCAATTACATATTCAACCTCAGGCCACGCATTAGTAGAATAAATTCCAGCAGACACCCCTCCGGCACATTGCACACCCATATCAATGATTACCCATTCCGCACAATTGTCGCCTAAGATTGAAACGCAGTCGCCTTTTTCAAGGCCCATTGATATGAGCGCCGACCCTACATGCCTTGCACTACTGTAATACTCATTCCAGGATATATCGTGCCATATGCCGTATTCCTTTTTTCGAATGGCCACCCTGTCACCATATTTTTTAACTGTATCTCGAAAAATCCGGGGTGTAGTTTGAAATGTCACTTTTTTATCTCCACCTTTTCTTTCTTTTCCAGCGTTGGTATCCCTTTGCCGATTCTTCGGACTTCATTCCCATATAGAATTCCTGCACGTCCTTGTCTTCCATCAAATCCTTTGATTTTCCCTTCATAACAAATCTGCCATTTTCCAAAATAAGCCCAACATCAGAAATAGTAAGGGCCATCCGAGCATTCTGTTCTACAAGAAGTATAGTAACCCCTTCGTTGTTTATTGTCTTTATAATATCAAAAATTTGTTTAACCAGAATAGGTGAAAGACCAAGGGAAGGCTCATCAAGAAAAAGCAACTTAGGGCGGTTCATTAAGGCCCGTCCAATGGCCAGCATCTGCTGCTCTCCTCCGGAAAGGGTGCCTGCCAATTGCCCTTGCCTATCTTCAAGCACTGAAAAATAGTTATATATTTTTCTAAAGTCATCTTTAATGCCGGCCTTGTCATGCCTGCGGTAAGCGCCCATAAGTAAATTCTCTCGTACAGTAAGCTCATCAAATACTTCCCTGCCTTCAGGCACATAAGAAATACCCATCTTTACTATAGCCTCAGTGTCCTTGCCGTCAATTCTTTTACCCATAAACTCAATGGTGCCTTTGTCCGGTTGATCATCCAAAAGCCCCATAACCGTCTTTAAGATGGTGGACTTGCCTGCACCATTATTTCCGAGAATAGCTGTAACAGTGCCCTGGTCTATGCTTAATGAGACCCCCCGCAAGGCATATATTAATACATAAAAGGTCTCAATATTCTTAATTTCAATCAGCGCACTCAATTTAATTATCCTCCCCTAAATAGGCCTTAAGAACATCAGGATGTTGCTGTACTTTTTCCGGGTCCCCTTCTGCAATAAACTTTCCAAAGTTGATTGCCAGGATGCTGTCTGATATATCCATAACCATCTTCATATCATGCTCAATCAACAGGATTGTAACACCCAGCTCTTCCTGTATGTCTTTTACCCAGAAAATAAGGTCCTGCTTCTCCTCTGAATTCATTCCTGCAGACGGTTCATCGAGAAGAAGCAGCTCCGGCTCTAATGCAAGAGCCCTTCCAAGCTCTATCAGTTTCTGAGTTCCATAGGGCAGTCCTCCAACAAACTGACTTCTTGCAGATTGGAGGTCAAGAAGGTCAATTATCTTTTCCACCTGCTCTCGGTGCCTTACCTCTTCCTTTGCTGCTGACGAGTTCCTTCTAAAAAATGTTGCCCCACTCCAGATTCCGGTTTTAATATGGATATGACGGCCAAGCATTAAATTTTCCATGGTAGTCATTCTTGAAAAAAGTTCTATATTCTGAAATGTCCTGGAAATACCCTTTCTTGCAATCTTGTGCGGTTTAAGGCCTGTCACAGCCTCTCCTTTAAAGTAAATTGACCCTGAATCGGGTTTATAAAGTCCGCTAATGCAATTAAAAATGGTGGTTTTGCCGGCCCCATTAGGTCCTATAATTGAGAATATCGACCCTTTTTTCACATTAAAACTTATCTTGTCCACGGCAATCAGGCCGCCAAAACTTATATGCAAATTATGCACAGAAAAAAATTGATCTTGAGCCATTGCTAATTTTTCCAATATTTATTATTGATGCATTCGTATAAAGTCGTCACTCCGGTGAAAACCGGAGTCCAGATGGTCTGCAACTGCTTGAAAAGACTGGATTCCGGCTTTCGCCGGAATGACGGAAAACGGTATTTTGGGACTTTTTACGAGTGCATCATTATTGATGCATTCGTATAAAATTATTTTATGCCGTCAGTGGCAGCTTATTAAAAAAGAACTCGATCAAATTTGGTGGTCCTTTGCTACACCTTTCTGACGTAGTGTTTTGCAAAAAGTCCACTCGGCTTAAAGCAGAGCACTAAAACAATAATGCCAAAGGCTACAACCGATTTAAATTCAAGGGAGACATAACCGCCAAAAAGGTTTTCTATAACCCCGAGCATATAGCCTCCAATGGCTGCGCCGACCAGAGTTGTCATGCCTCCAAGCACGGCAGACGCAAAACCCTTAAGCAGTGGGTCCATCATCAAATTTGGGTCAAGGGTAGCAATAGGTGCAAGCAAAATACCGGCAACTGCCCCTATAATTGAACTCATAGCCCATGTGATGGATAATATCCGATTTGTCCTAATACCATTAATTCGTGCAGCCATGGCATTCTGCTGGGTCGCCTTCATTGCAATGCCAATCTTTGTGTATTTAAAGAAAAGAAACAGCATGAACATCAGTAAAAGTGTGATAAGTATAGTGGCAATGTTGAGATAGCTTAACACGGCGGAGCCGATTTGCACAGTATCGAAATCAGACACTGGAAAGTCCAAATTTCTCTGATCTGCTCCCCATTTCCAGCTTGCCAGGCCATAAAGAATCATCTGAAAGCCCAGAGTGATCACCATCAGACTCAGTATGTTAGGTTCTTTTGCCCTCCTTAGAAAAACGAATTCCAGAAATACCCCCAAGAATGCAGCAAATATAAGTGAACCTAAAAAAGATATAGCAAATGAATAACCGTAATTTTCCAGCAAGGCGTATGCAACAAAGGTAGAAATCATTGCCATTTCACCCTGCCCAAAGTTTGGGACCTCAGAGGTCTTATAAATTATCACCATTGCCAGGGCAATAAGCGCATAAAGGCTTCCAAAGGCAATGCCGCTGATAAGAAGCTGAAGAAACATGAAGACTCCTTTTGTAAAATAAGATTTTTTGAATGCCTTCTAAAAAGGCCATGTTTTCCAATATATTTTTGTTCGTATCCAAAACCCATAAAGACCGAGGGGTTCAAATACCACCACTAACACAATTATTAGGCCAAAAATTATACTCGAGATATTTGGAAGTCCTGCAAGGTTCATCCATTTTGATGAAAAAGACACTAAGGCCTCTCCCAGGTATGGAAGCTCCTGCACTTTATCCAACACCAATATCAGCCATGTCATAACTACGCCACCCATTATGGAACCGAGAATTGACCCCAAGCCCCCAACAATAACAAAGGCTAAAAAATAAATGGAAAGAATAAAATTGAAGGAACTTGGATTGATAAAGCCAAGGAGGAATGCCATTAGTCCTCCTGCAATTCCTACATAAAAAGCGCTTATGGCAAAAGCTACTGTTTTATAGTATACTAAATTAACCCCCATGGTCTCAGCAGCTATGTCACTGTCCCTGATCGCAATAAACGCCCTTCCAACCTTTGTTTTCATAAGATTCCTGGCCATCATTATGAGAAGAAATGCAATTGAAATAATTAAGAAGTAGATTTGCCTATCGCTATTCAGAACATAAGAGCCAAAAGAAGGGCTTGGCACCTCAATACCCATCCTTCCGCCAAAGATATGCCAGCGTCCGATTACCTGGGTTATAGCCATACCAAACCCCAATGTGGCAATAGCAAGATACGGTCCTTCCAGTCTTAGGGCAGGTAAACCCAAAATAAAACCAAACAACGCAGCAATCATCCCCCCAAGTAACAGGGCCAGCAAAAATGGAAGATGAATCTTAGTCATAAAAAGAACAGTAATATATGCCCCAATGGCAAAAAAACCGGCATGACCCAGGGATATTTGCCCCGTATACCCTACTAACATATTCAAACCTATGGTTACTATTACGTTAATAGCCATATAGTTTGCCATATAAATATAATAATTCGGCGCTATAAAGGGAAAAATAGTTAAAGAGAGCAGGAGCATTATAAACCAGAACCAAATAGCCTTGCTGTCCAGCAATCGAATATCTTCGTAATAATCCCTTTTTATATCCATAGTTTTTTCCTTGTCTCCCCTATTTAATTAGACCTTTAGAATATTTATATCAATACTAATTAATGCCGAACAATAAATTAAATTGTTTCATCTTTCAAGCTTAAAACAACGCAAATCTTTTTTTTCTTGACATAATAAAGAGGATTGGATAGTTCGATACCAATGGTAGACGAACTTGAAAAAAAAATAATTCATCACCTTCAGGATACTATCCCTTTAACAGAAAGACCCTTTGCTGTTATAGCAACGAAAATCGGCATCAGTGAAAAAGACCTCATTGACAGGATTAAACGGCTGAAGGAAAAAGGAACACTAAGACGATTCGGCGCAACCCTCTATCATCAACAGGCCGGCGTTAAAACCAACGTAATGGTGGCATGGAATGTGCCGGAGGATATTGTTGATGAGGTAGGCACATTAATGGCAGGCTTTAAAGAGATAAGCCACTGTTACAGACGGAAAACCCAGGGAGACTGGGAATACAATCTCTTTACAATGATCCATGAAAAGAATAAAAAAGATTTCGAAAAACTTTTAGATAACATTATAGAAACCACAGGCGTAAAAGATTATATAATGCTTCCGACACTGAAAGAGTTTAAAAAAATTAGCCCGGTTTATTATTGATTGTTAATTAATTAGAGGTTATCAAAACACTATGGCTAACAAATCTAAGGAACTTTTTTTAAAGGCACAGGAAATAATCCCGGGCGGCGTTAATAGCCCGGTGAGGGCCGGCCGCTCAGTAGGCGTTGATCCGCCCTTTATTCAGAGAGCAGATGGTTGCCACCTTTGGGACGTTGACGGCAAAAGATATATTGACTATATAAGTTCCTGGGGCCCAATGATACTTGGACACAGACACCCAGAGGTAATTCAAGGGATTAGCAGCGCCTTGGAAAATGGAACCAGTTACGGTGCTCCCACTGAATTAGAGCTTAATCTTGCAAGAACCATTGTAGACACCATACCCTCTGTAGAAATGGTCCGTATGGTAAATTCCGGCACTGAAGCAACTATGAGCGCTATCCGACTTGCAAGAGGATTTACCGGCAGGGATATGATTATCAAGTTCGATGGGTGCTACCACGGGCATTCCGACAGTTGTTTAGTGGCGGCAGGCTCTGGACTTGCTACACTTGGCATCCCGGGAAGCCCTGGAGTCCCTGATGAACTGGCCAAATTGACTGTTTCACTCCCTTTCAATAACCTGAGGGCAGTAGAGCTTACCGTTAAGAAATACAGCAAGCAAATAGCCGCTATAATTGTAGAACCTGTTGCAGGAAATATGGGAGTGGTCCTTCCGGAAAATGGATTTTTAGAGGGTCTAAGAAGAATCACAACGGAAAAAGATATACTGCTTATATTCGACGAAGTTATTACGGGTTTCAGGGTCAGTCCTGGAGGCGCTCAAAAGCTATATAATATTATGCCGGATATTACATGCTTAGGCAAAATTATCGGCGGGGGTTTGCCTGTTGGGGCCTATGGCGGTAAAAAAGATATTATGTCCCACATTGCCCCTACCGGCAATATTTATCAGGCCGGCACACTCTCAGGTAACCCATTGGCCATGTCCGCAGGATTGGCAACACTAATAGTTTTAAAAAATAAGGAAATTTACGGGAAATTAAATGAAAGGTCCAAATTGCTTTTTAATGGACTAATTGACGCGGCAAAGCGTGCAGGTGTAGATGTAGTAGCAAACAGGGTCGGGTCTATGGGCACTATCTTTTTCACTGACAAACCGGTCTATGATTTTAACTCGGCCAAGCAATCTGATAGCTCAAAATACTCCACCTTTTATAGGGAAATGTTAGCACAAAAAATCTATTTAGCCCCATCCCCCTTTGAGGCCATGTTTTTATCCTTGGCCCATAGTGAAGATATAATAAAAAAGACGATTGATTGCGCCTTTAAAAGCTTTAAAAAAATCTAATCGAATAATTACCTTCAGACATCGTCATTTATAGCATATTATGTATTATGTCTAATTCCGCCCTATGCATAAATAAATTTCTTGAGCATCATCCCATAACCGCTTCTGCACCTTGTAGGATAGACTCCGGCGGTACATGGGATATTAAAGCCTTAGCCCTCCCCCTTGAGAACATAAAACCTTTAACGCTAAACATCGCCCTAAATTTAAGAACCTCGGTCACGCTTTTGCCATATAAACCTGGATGGGTAAAAATTTCCTCTGATAATTTTAATATCAGTGAGGAATACCAGTTTCAAGAGGCCCCATTTAATTCCCAGTTCGGTATATTTTTTGCCGTCTTATCGTTCTTTAATTTCCATGGACTGGAGGTAGTTATAAAATCAACCTCCCCTGTTAAGGCAGGCCTTGGAGGGTCAAGTACAGCCACTGTGGCGGCGGTAAAGGTATTAACCATTGCCGGCAAACTTTTAGGCAGAAAGACAATTGATGAAAATGATATCCTCTACATTTCGTATCATATGGAGGATGCTATAAATGGTGGAATGTGTGGGTTCCAAGACCAGGGAGCAGCAGTTTTTGGCGGCATAAACAAATGGACCTGGAATTACTCGAACAGAGAAACACCCTTTTTCAGGGAATCTATTTTAGATGAGGATAAACAAAGGGAGCTATCAAAACATATCCTTGTAGCCTATAGCGGCAAAACACATATATCACATAAAACGAATAGGGTATGGGTTGAAAAATTTTTAGCAGGGCAGACAAGATCTGGATGGATTCAGGTAAATAATATTGTAAATCGCCTTGCCAATAACCTGAAAATTGGAGAATGGAAAGAGGCAAGCAAAGATCTCATTAAAGAGGTAGCAATAAGAAGAGAAATAACCCCTGAGGCATTTACCCCTGTAATAGACAGTCTTATACAGGAATCCGAAAATGTCGGGTGTGGCGCCCGATTTGCCGGGGCTGGAGGGGGTGGGTCTCTATGGGCGCTTGGTGATATTGAAGATATCAATAAGCTGAGAAGTTCATGGGCTAAAATCTTGCAAGAAACTCAGAAGGGGAAAATCCTTAAGTGTTCAATAGACCCGTCTGGTGTAAAACAAATTGGTAATAGTTCACCGCTGAGTTCGCCGAGAACGCAGAGATAAGAGCTTTATAAAAATATTTCGTAACCGTTCACGGGTTCAGAGGTTTCCCGCTTACAGCGGGATTCAAATGTTATGTTCTCATCACCATATGCCATTTTGTAAGCGTTTTGCACCGGAAAACCGACCGCTTCCACGTGCTTACTCTGGAACATGGTACTTGGCAATGATGTAAAAAACCCGCATTTTTTACGAGCATTTCGGGGATCCAATATTAATCTCTTTCCTAACCCCTGGCCCAGACCTGGCTTTACAAGATAGGTATAAATAACATATTCAGAAGATTTAATAATTACTTAGCTAAAATGAATGAAAGTCGCGCCAGGGCAGGCCTAAACCCTGAACGTTGAACCGTGAACGGTTACAATATTTCTAAATAATAATTAAAACTCTGCGCCCTCAGCGTGCTCTTCGGTTACACATCTTTTTCACCAGACTCCACTATACCTGAAATATTATCCTCTAAAATTTTAACCTCATCAACAATCATTCTAAGGTATTTTTTGTCCGGGTCATTATCAGGTGTTTTTTCATAGAGTCTTCTTGCAAAACCACCAGCTACGGTCAGTGGGTTTCTACAGTCATCGGCTATCCGGTTTACTAATTTCACCATTGCTGCAAGTTTTTCCGCCTTAATTAGGCGTTTGCTTTTCTCTCTCAGCTCCTTTGTTCTATGTTCAACCTTTTTCTCTAACACCTTACTGAAATTGTAGATTTCCTCGTACAATTTAGAAATCTTGATAGCAATACCTATTTGATTGGCAACAATATATATTACATCATTGAAACGCTCGTGAAAGTAATTGCTTTGCTTTGAGGCAGCGACAAAAACACCGATAGATTCTCCTTCTACGTTTATAGGTGTGACGGTAAACGATTTTACATCCTCGCCGACGAGCAGGGTGGTTGATATGGGCTTTTTAATTTCTTTAATATCATTAACAATTGTAATCTTTCCAGTAAGAAAACATTCCCCTGAATAACTATCTACAGTCGGTCTCCTTGTTGCCGTTTCGACAAATTTTTTACTAAGACCCTTTTGGCTCTTTATCCTTAAATTTCCATCATCATCTAACATGCGAATTGAACATGCATCAAGTGCAAACTCATTTTTAAGTAAATCAACAATGGCATTCAGTACGTCCTGCAAGTGGCTAAAGGAGCAAACAATCTTTGAAATCTCAAATAGCAGCCTTAGTTTTTGCTCACATTCTCTTTCTTGTGTTGAAGTCTGAGCTAATCCGCCAACAAGGTCCCTTTGCTTTCCGGTTTTTTTGCTGGAAATCATTGGACTTCTCCCTCTGTTAACACTTTTGGTAAATTACAAAACTTTAATGCGGATAGGAACAACCAAAGTCTTGGGTTTCTCAGTCTGAATAAATATCTTTAAATAATCTATATTCAAGCCCTTCTTTAGCTTTTCAAAAATCGGCTCTACGAGCAATTCAAACCTCTTGCCCTCCTGTATTTCC
>Ga0307991_1002834_pt1 | contig 11549 bp, 4 predicted proteins | sample EllFjometagen131_FD_203146 | JGI IMG/M metagenome (GOLD analysis project Ga0307991, IMG submission 203146) | Marine microbial communities from Ellis Fjord, Antarctic Ocean - #131 | ecosystem: Environmental > Aquatic > Marine > Unclassified | place: Southern Ocean | collected 2014-10-08 | reverse complement strand
AAGTATTTAAGGAAGCCGAAGTGGTTTATGGCTTTAAGAATGCCAGGAAATATTGCGAAGAAGAAAATATTGAGCGGGAAAGAGGTGTATTTTTCGTTATTGCCCAAGCAGATGATACCTCCTGGGAAGCAGAAGTGGAAATTATCGTCGAACCCTTGGAATGCCTGCTTTCACCCCGACTTTTTTCTTTGAATGACCTGGAACGCGTTAGATATATTACCAGCGGGGAAAAACTTGCAAAAGTAAAAGCTGGAGACGATGGGGAATTACAGAATAAAAATATTTTTGGCAGAAAGATAAAAGACCTCGCTGCCGATAAGAACTTTCTGGAAACTTACCTGGGTGATAATGTGGAATTTGACACACGCCGCAATATGATCATTTCAAAAAGTGAAGGCTATGTATTGGTGGAGCATGGCAAACGAATCAGCATAATTGACAATATTTACCTTCAGCAGGACATCATTGATGGTGAATATGAGATAAAAACGGGTTTAACTCTTGATGGCAGCCTTTTTAACAGTTATCTGAGTGTGGGAGGAAACCTGAAAGTTACCGGAAAAATTGAAGATTGTGACAACAGAGGCATAATCGCAACCGGTAATATTGAATTGGAAAGTGCCGAGAATTCACTAATAATTTGTAAGGGCTATCTTGTTTTTAATGAAAAGCTCAGCAATTGCAGAATATTTTGCGATGAGTTCTTGAAAGGTGGAACTCACAGCACGATAAGCGGAGGAATTATTCAGGCAGGCAGATATATCGAAGCAAATACCATTGGTTCAGAAACCGGGGAAAAAACAATTGCTGAAATCAGTATTGCGCCCTATTATAAAGCTTTGATGATCAGAATCAGCAGAGAACTGCGAAAACGTGACTGGGATAATACCCAGCCTGAAAATACTGATCCTTACGTACGTGACTTGAAAGAGCTTGAAATGAAATACCTTAAAGCACTGCCGGATTTTGTATCAATAAACAGAGAAGAAAAAAGAATTGAAGCAATTCTTGATATATTACCACCCACAAGCCTGAGAATATTCCATCTCAGCCGTGAAATTGCCAATGAAGGAGCAGAACTCGCATTCAGGCTTGTAAACACGGAATAATAATTTTGAATTTTGAATTTTGAATGAGAGGAATTCACAGTCAAAATTCATAATTTAAAATTCAAAATTAATTAAAAGACTATTTCCACCCACATTGAGAGACTGAATGTCGTTACTTTATTACTATTTTTCACATTGTTATTTATTCTGTATTCACTAGTTAAACCTGCTGTAATATTTTTTGAGAAGTCATAAGAAATCTGCGGTCTAATATTGAGATTATTTTGTTCATCCTGCAAAAGATCTGGGTTATCATTAGTTTTACGAATACTCCAGCTTCTTTCGTAAGAGGCATCAAGCCTGAGAGTTGTTTCATTCTTAATGTACCATCTTTCTTGAGTAAAAGGTATTTTAATACCCTTTTCAGCAGAAAAGCTCCATGATATATCACCAGTTGCAGATTGAGAAGTAGATTCATTAATAATGTTACCTGTTTCCTGAAATGTAGTGCTTTCCGTTTGCCTGTGATTAAGGTTAAGATGCGAAGAGATGTCATTTATCCAATTACCGGACCACGAGAACAAAGGACTTAAGTTGATGGTAGTTTCATCAGTATTAGGATCTATCCAATCCACAATACCGGTTTTTTTATTGTTTACCGCATAAGAAGAGGAAAGTGAACTACTTTTCAAAACTTCCTCAATACCCAGAAGCGTGTTAAATTCATTGAGCTGGACTCTCACATTCGGGAAATTAACCGTGAGAGTTTGAGTGGGCGAACTGGTATATTTTTGACTAAGCTGCCAGTCAAAACTGAGTTGTGTGGTAAGATTTTTTAGAATAGGGAATCCCGTAGAAGCGGAAACATGATTAACGTCCTGTCGCATGGTAATCTGCTTTTCCAGAACTTCACCAGTGAGAGAATCGACCACATCTTCTTCACGCAAAATATGAGGAATACCAAGCTGATATTCAATTGAGGGGCGTTCCTCCTGTTCATCAAAATCAGTGCTGTAGTCATTATCAAAACTCAGTTGAATATTTTCGAGTCCCCCGAGATATTGAAACACCCATTTTATGGGATTAATGCGTGGTCTGGGAGGCGTGATTTCTTCAACCTCCTCATCTTCTTCTATTTGATCATCATCTATGATATCCTGGTGCTCTTCAGGTTTTTCATGTTTTTTAGGATCTTTCAATTCGCCGCGCCCCTCCTTTTCATCAGGATCGATGAAATCAGGCATTCTATCATCACGAGGGCGTTCTTCATCTTTGGGCGGCATAAGTTCTTTATCATCCTCAAACCCATCATCTTTTGGAGGCATAAATTCGTTATCATCTTTGGGATTTATGGAGTCAGGAGGTTTATTTCCTGCAGAAGTATTTTCATCTGGATTTTCACCTCTCGGAGCCGGAGTATCAGTCCATACCCAATTGACAAAGTTGTTCATAATATCGTGGTTTTTGAGTGTAATACTGGAAGAGAAGCCACGTTTCACACCACCATCATAATAGAAATCTTCATCTTCACTATTATATGACTTCTTTTTGGTTTTATCATCATAGTCAATGTTCACATTAGTGCTAAAGGAAAACAAGTTGGAAAGATATTTGGGTGAATATCTGATCTTTATACCTTGGTCACGGGACTTTTCAGTTCCAATATTGTAATCCTGCCAATACTTTTCCAGCTGCATATCACGTGACGTTTTGATGCTGTAATCAAAACTGAGATCGCTGAGCATGTCATATTTTACAGTGGAAGACGTAGATAATGTTTTGGTATTGACTACATTTGTTTGCGGTTCCCAGCTTGCACTGTCACCAGTAGTACTCCAACGCCAGCGACGCCCTTCGGGAAGATTTGCTTTATATGTGAGAGTATTATTAAAAGAATTAGGGAAATAACCAATACTGTAATTTTTCAGGATATTAAAACTAACTTTATCTTTCGGAATACTAAGTTTATAAGTATGTTTTACCTGATAAGCAAGGGTTGTATCTGTCGAAGTAGGTTCCACATCCCAATTCTTTTCAATATAGCCGCTGAGGGAAGTAGCTTTGGCAGTATATTCCACCAGGCTATTCCATATTTTCCAGGACGAATTAGGAGATTTTGACAAACCCAGAGAAAGGTCAGCGCGATATTTGAGAGTATGCGTTTTTTCTCTATCTTTATCAATATCATTCATATCTTCCCAGAGTATATCACTATTAGCCTTAAATCTTGACTGCTTAAAAAGTTCATTACGTGATAATGTCAAAGGCATATTGAATCCCCATTGTGCAGGGAGAAATTTGTGAAGGTTCACGTTAGAGCTCATGTTGAGAGAAGTGGTTTTGTAAGTATTACTTGAAGATTTATTACGCTCAGCGCGGTTTTTAAAGTTATCAGTTTTCCATTCTGCATTAGCATCAAAAGTGGCAAAATCAGCGAGCCGCAGATTAAAAGTACCACGAGTGGCATAGCCAATATCACTATAGGGATTGGCAACTCTGATATCATCGAAATATATACGCCCGGTAAACGGCTCAGAGCTATTATTTTCAATACCAAGCGAAAATTCTTCAATATAACTTAGAGTAGGCGTTTTGTGCAGCTCATAGCGCGTATCACCAACATAGTAATATGAATAGTAGTTATCAACTTCCACGTAGGTGGAGTCATCGCTTTCAGGAGATTTGAGATATGACAGCTGTGAGAAATCAAATTCCATGTCAAGCCATCCGTCCACATCCATTTTGGACTGATATTCCTGAGCAGTAAGAGGATAATTTATCTCATAATAATTAAGAGAATCTTTTCCGATCCTGATCACCAGATCATGTTCCAGATCAGCAGTATCATTTTGCAGCATTTCAGAAAATACCCAGAACCTGATCTTTTCATAATTAATAAGACTGATCTCATCACGTAGTTTCTGACGCACCAGTCCGTGATGGTCAGGCTGCAAATTTGTGTATTCAATGAACATCGACTGTTCCAGAGTTTCTTCATTATTTTCTTTTATCACGCTTCCGGGAGCAGGAGTATAATGAATATTCTTTTGATTATCCACCACGCTCACCTGCATTTTTTCGCGATTGCTTTCCAATTCATATACGCTGATGATATCTTCATCTTCATCGCGAATGTAATTTTCTTCCCATTTGTTTCCGATCAGATCAAAGTTTACCAGTTTTACGAGAGCATCTTCCTGAGTTTCAAACCATACACGTGCAAAACTGATCCTTTCCAGATCAGGCTGCACACTTGAATTTGAGATAATATTGTAATCATCTGGATCATCAACAGGTATGCGGTAAAGATACCAGTCGTTATATTCACTTTCCAGATATGTGGTATCCTTCAAAGTAACAGTGTATTCATAATATATATTAGAATCGTTCAATTCTCCATTATTATCAAGATCTTCAGAATCAAGTCTGTCATTATCTTCAGTTCCATTGATCCAGGGATATTCACCTTCGATTTCTACATTATCAAAATTATCATTGGGATCATCACCAGCTTCATCGTCAGGTATCATATCCAAACCAATATCTTCATTAACATCACCATACTGATCCAGAGAACCGTCAGCAAATCCACCATTTGCCCCATCCTCAGTATTGAGAACACCTTCACCACCAAAATCAGTATAAAAATCTTCACTCATATCTCCCAAATCCACGTGCATCACAATTGGCTTTGGATTAGACTTTAAACTATCGACTTTCACCAGTACTTCAATATATTTCTTATTGGAGAAATCCACCTGATTACCCACATATTTCATCAACCCACCCCAATATCGGTTCATCATTCCGGGATTATGAATATCGGGAGGATTAAGTCGAATAGCCAATACCGTTATTTCTTCACTTTCTTCTTCTGTTGTGAGAGATTCCGGATTGTAAACATCTTTACGGTAGATATTCTGAGCATTAAACCAATTTGGACGTGAGCGCGCATAATCAGTGTTATATGGACGTGAAGCTGGAGACCAGCCGGAACGAACCACACCCAGCGGATAACTGTCAAGAATCGCTTCCATATCATCAATATAGGCTTCATCCGGATTGCTGGAATTACCGTAAATTTGCGGTATGCTCATCGCCATCTCACCACTCAAGCTAAAGCTTGATTCCTCATCAGTAACAATCAAAGGCAGCCAGTCAAGTGCTCTGGTAAAAAATGGCAATTCATATTCCATTCTTCCATCCAGATCACTCAAAATAAGAGTCATATTTTCACTGCCGATTTTGGGATGGTCTTCCTTTACCTTTTCATTATGATAGATGAAAGTTCCCCCAAAAGTCAGGTTTTCATTTACGTCCCAATCTGCTCTAACTCCGGCGAGTGTGGTATTATCCACGGCAAAAAGCTGCTTATAATCATAAGTAATATTAAGAATAGCTTCAGCATCACGCGATTCATCAGTCAAAAATGAGATCATGCCAAAATCGTAATCTACGATGTAATCAACGTTTTCTTTCAGATCTTTTTTAGTGGCACCTTCGCCGAGGGTTATTTTCACACTACTGGGCAAAATATTCATCACACCCAAAGATACCTGATCCCTACCAACTTTTCCTTTAACAGAAATATACATAATGATGTCATCAGGAAGAATTGTAGTGGGGTCTTCTTCATATAATACCTGGTCTCCCAGCGCATAAAATGGTTCCAAAAAGGAGAATGTGATATATCCTGCTGCAAGTGATACTGCTTGATCTTCACCGTTTATGACTCCGTCTCCATTATTGTCAAGCCGCAGATAATCATTATATGTTTCCGCATATCCGGCACCAATATCTCCTGGACAGATCAAAGTCTGAGTTCCATCAGAGGCTGTATCATCAAAGATATACAGTTCAAAGCCTTCACTCTGAATGTTTTCCCCAATCTTGTAGATATTACGTGCTTCCAGTTTCCAGTAGTCAGGATGCGACTCAAAATTCTGGTTTGATCTTTTTAATACTTTCACATGAAGCTTGCCTTCGGCTTGTGAATAATATCCCACCTGCCCTCCATCATCTTGCTCATAGATGACAGCAATGACATGCTGTTTTGATACTACCCTGTTTATATATAGAAGACCGGAGTCATAATCAAAGGTAAAATCTGTTCCTTCGATAAGTTCCATAAAACTATAGTCAGTTCCATCGCTTTCATCAAATTCATTTTTACCCAATGTTGTGATATCCTGATTATTACTCGTGTTATCATCAAAATACACGTGCAGGGTCTGCGGTTTGGGCAAGATGTCATCAGCTCCATCTTTCATGATCCATTTTCCGCCATCAGTTCTGATCGCATTATTTTCATAAGTTGGAGGATATTCAGTTCCCAAAACAGCATCTCCCTGAGGGTCACCATAAAGAAGGAATAAACTCTGCGGATCAGTGATATAATAGAAATGCCTGATATCGTAGTTTTCACTCACAATTGCCGAAGAGTCGCTTTGAGCAGAGCCTTCCCAGCGTTGCGTTTCTTTTTGTGCTTCATCTTTTCCCAAAATAAGCGTCAGATCAAGATTACCCACTTCCAGGTCACTCTTGATCCCGAAAAGCCCTTCAGATGAGGCTGTATAGCTAATGTATTTTGAACCTGATAGTGAGAGTGAAATATTTCCACCCTCAATACTTTTAATTACTTCGTCTTCAGTACCTTCATAACTCATCTCAACTGTGCTGGGATTAGAAATAAAATCATCACCTGTAGAAGACTGATGATTTACGTTTACATGAATTTTCTCACCAATAGTACCACGCAGTCGTAGATTCAGTTCCTGCATCATATTAAGATCAAAATCAATGTTATCACTACTTTCATCACCTGCAGAGTTGCGTTTACTGCTGCTGCCGCCAATTGTGATCTTTTCACTTCCGTCAAGACTAAGGCTTCCTGCTTTTTTACCAAGAACCCCTCTTACAAAACGCGATTTCTTAGCTGCTTCCGGTAATTTGAAAGTAAATTCACCTATCAGTCCCTGTTTAGCACTTCTTTCACGCTCCGCCAATAGCTGCAGACTGCGATCATATAGTTCCTCGCGAAAGATACGTCTGTAGTGCTGCAAATAGTATGTATCAAGGCTCATTACCACAGGAGGATAGATATCTTCAATGCTTCCAGAGACAATACGCAGCTTGAACTGACGTTTTTCATAATCAAGGTCAATCTTTGTTCTCAAATCCTGAGCAGAAAATACACGTGCTGTATTTCTAAAAATACTCATTCCCTGAGGTATTTTGTAAACGTCTATCATCCCGTTTTCTATGCGTGGATGTCCCATGAGTGTATATCTGAGGGGAAAGCTTTCTGCCTGCAATATGCCTGCCAGAAATAATACCAATATCAGCCCGAGAATATTTCTCCGGCTTTGGTTTAAGCTGTTTTTTGCACTTTTCAAGTATTCAGCACCTTTGTCCGTTTTTAGGTTTTTTTGCAGATATCTGCCAATACATTTACCGGATGTAACTATAAGCGGCTCTGAAACTCAGCAATCCCGTTCAAGCCTTCTAAAGTTAAAGTCTCATCCACTACATCAATAAATCTGGTAAATCTCGAAACCAATTTAGCAATTCCGCCAGTCGCTACCACCTTTATAGGATTTAATGTGCTGAATTCTTCTCGTATTTGAGAAATGAATCCGTCTATCATTAGAGCATGACCTCTTAAAATTCCCGATAACATCGCCTCACGAGTATTCTTACCCAGCAGAGGCATTTCATCTGAAAGCTCAATTCCTGTCAACTGTGCCGCTTTTTTTATTAAACTATCTGCCGATGTCATTAATCCCGGACTTATAACAGTACCATAAAATTTGCCATCTGCTCCCACTAATTGAATAGTGGTTGCCGACCCCAGATCACAAATTATGCAATTGCTGCGATACTTCGTAAAAGCCGCATAAGCATCAACAAGCAAGTCAGCACCAATATAGGAAGGATCGTCTGTGGGATAAGTCAATCCCAGATCAAGTTTACAGGTTACATTTATAAATTCGCAGCCGATATATTTGTCGGTTAATTCCCGATAAACACCTTTAAGATAAGGTACCACGCATGATAGTACCACAATCTTAATCTCTTTGAGATCATAACCCTCACTGCTGCTCAACGAATTAAGAAGACTCCAGTATTCATCCACTGTTCTGCTGCTATCTGTTTGCAGACGCCACACTCTCTCGATTGCCGATTCAGTAAATAAACCGACTACCGTATGAGTATTGCCAACATCTATTAAAAGCCTTCTTGTTTTCATAAATGTAAAAAACTAACCCCTATAAGTATAGTCAAGAAAGATTTGCCACTATTTTTTCAAACCTTCAAGATAACCACTAAATCCAAGACATTGCGGATAGTCACAGACTCCTTCAATGGTCAACTAAATACAGTCCAACTAATTCCAAAGCCCCCCTTAGAATGTGTTTCTACATCAGCTTTGCTGATAACTCTCATAAACAGATTCAGATTGTGAAATCCTACTGCACAAAATGGAATAATGAGTAGTATTGAAATAATGAGAGCCTTATAAAATGAATCGCAACCTCTAATTTACTTGACAAATACCCAAACGGTTACAAACATAATAAACGTTGATTGAAATTGAATAAAATCTGGAGGACTGCATGCCTTTAAAATATGTTTTCATGATAATATTAATTCTAATGCTACTTTCCTGCACTCAGAAAACTACCGATGTTGATGGATTTTCATCTATTAGTGGAACTATTTATTATTGCTCAGCACCAATTGGCGAGGCTTCTGTAAGATTGAGTAACGATCAAAAATATGATATGACCATATCAACTGATGCAGACGGTTACTTTGAATTTCTGTCTGTGCCGAATGGTGAATATGATATCCATTATTCCAAAACATTTGAAAATGGAGGATTTGTTGAACGAAACAGTGAAATCAGTGTTGAACAGGATATAAATCTTGAAAGCCTGCTGTTACCGGAAGCAGTCACTGTCTATGAGCCCATTAACATAACATTTGAGTCCATGGAGATCAGATGGTCACCAACCAATGCAGCCGATTTCAGAGAATACAAAATCTATCGTGCGACATCATCCGGACTTGATGAAAACACAGGATTGCTTGTACATGTTTCCACTTCGATTAATGACACAATATTTGTTAATGATGAGTTAGACGCACTGGAAATATATTTTTACCGGATATATGTGATGAATGAATTTGGGAGACTCGGGGGCAGTAATATCGTTTCTGAGACAACTTTGAATCTAAATTGCGTTGTAAATGGCGGCTTTGAATTTCTCAATCAAAATAACAATTTTCCACAAAACTGGCAGGTCTGGAATAATGCCCCGATGTTTTTCCTTGATGATGAAACTTACCTCGAAGGTCAATATTCTATAAATATTGATTATTCCCAATGTAATTCACAGCATACTCCGGTTAGGCAGTATATTGATCCATCCAGCTTTATTCAGGGTGCCAGATACAAATTGTCTTTCTGGGTCAAAATAGATTACCTTTTAGATAACTGTGAGCTGCTCGTTTACTTCAATGATGGAGAGGATTTCTATTATTATCAAGCCTGCGTGATGGGACCCATTAATGACGGAGATTGGACAAACTACAGCTACGAATTCACTATTCCGGAAAATAGTAATTCATCAAATTACGAGCTGGGTTTTTACGGAGAAATGAGTATGAATCAAACAGCATACATCAATGCCTGGCTTGATGAAGTAAGCATCTATAAAATAAACTGATAAAGACATCTTCTCTTCGTTCAGAGTGAGAAGATAGTAAACGAAATTGAGAAAATGCGAAACTAAGATAGATACATCTTATGTTCTTTTTGTTAACTGCTAATAATCTCTTCTTCTTAATCTTATCCTCTTATTCTTTATCAGTGCCATCCGTAAAATCCGTGGTTCACAATCTTAATTTTCTTCTCTTAATATTATCCATCATCCATCATCCATTATCCATTATCCATTTTCTTCCTCTATCTCCCACTCCGTTCCTGAAGCTGTATCTTTGAGAGATATCCCCATCTCCTTCAGATCATTGCGTATTTTATCTGCCCAGTTCCAGTTCTTTTCCTGCTTAAAAGTCTTGCGATATTCTATCAATAGTTCCACCAGATCCGCTGTCTTGCCTGAAATATCTTCATTAACTGCGAGTTTCTCTTCCAGATTACGAAAGAAACCCAATACGCTGCCAAGTTCCACCATCAATCGCGCATAGCGCAACCTGTCATCATCAGTATTATTTTTATTACGTGCTTCCTTACCTGCCTCAAAAAGCAGTGATATTCCACGTGCACTATTGAAATCATCATCCATCACATCTATAAACTGTTCTTTAAGTTTTTGCTGCTTTTCCAAAAATTCAGGAAGCTCTTTTTGATTGAGATAACCCACGTCTTTCAGCGCACTATAAAGCGTCTTTACTGCCGCCTGACTCTGCATAATTATCTTTTCATTAAAATCTATCGGACTGCGGTAATGCTTGGAAAGAAAGAAATAGCGGATCGCTTCTGCTGAATACTTCTTCAGGATATCACGCGCCAGGAAAAAATTACCCGCACTCTTTGACATCTTCTCACCTTCAATATTCAGAAAACCGTTATGCAGCCAGTATTTCACACTCGGATGTCCACAATATGCTTCTCCCTGAGCAATTTCATTTTCATGATGCGGAAATACCAGATCATTACCGCCACCATGAATATCAAATGTTTCACCCAGCAGATCACGACTCATTACCACACATTCAGTATGCCAGCCGGGTCTGCCTTCACCCCATGGACTTTCCCATTTTGGTTCTCCGGGTTTAGCTTTTTTCCACAGCGTAAAATCAAAAGGTGAATGCTTCTGTTTATTTTCCTCAATGCGTGCACCCACTCTCAGGTCTGCCAGTTTTCTGCCGCTGAGTTTGCCATACCCCTTAAATTTCTCCACAGCAAAATATACGTCACCTTCAGCTTCATAAGCATAGCCTTTGTTTTCCAGCTCCTTGATGAAATTGATCATCTGCGAAATATACTGCGTGGCACGTGGCTGATGATCCGGCAGCTTGATATCGAGTTTATCGAGGTCTTCCATAAAGGCAGTTATATATTTACGCGTAACATCATCTGTCGTAACACCTTCTTCGATTGACTGTGCAATGATCTTATCGTCTATATCCGTAATATTCTGTGCATAACTCACCTCATAGCCTCGAAACTCAAAATAACGCCTGATCACATCAAATACCAGCAGATTACGTGCATTACCGATATGGAAATAATTATATACTGTCGGACCACAATCATACATCTTCACTTTTCCTGGTGTAACAGGAATAAATTCTTCTTTCTTTCGCGTCATTGTATTGTAGATTTTCATGGTCACTCCTTAATATTTTATTTGTTTTCAAAAATGAAATCCACCCAAGAGGGTCAAGAAATATCATTCCTAATAAACTGAAATGTGTAAACAGGAAGCTGAAAACGAGCGGTTTACATTTTACATTTTACTTTTTGCATTA
>Ga0307991_1002833_pt1 | contig 11549 bp, 17 predicted proteins | sample EllFjometagen131_FD_203146 | JGI IMG/M metagenome (GOLD analysis project Ga0307991, IMG submission 203146) | Marine microbial communities from Ellis Fjord, Antarctic Ocean - #131 | ecosystem: Environmental > Aquatic > Marine > Unclassified | place: Southern Ocean | collected 2014-10-08 | reverse complement strand
AAATTAGGACATCCTGATTATGTTGATTCTAAATTTGCAAGGCCTATTGAAGAAGTTGAAGAAATAATTTCTGGAATCTTTAAACTTGGAAAAGATGAATGGGGTTATACCAAAATGATGGCGCAAAATTTAACTAGTGTTGATAAAAAAGGAATCTTGAAGGCGTGGTACGTCGGCAGGCTCAACTACGGGGCTTGGTCTTATGCGAGGTCTATTCTTGACAGTGACGGTGGGCGTTTCGCCTTTGATAGCGTCGGAGACGCGAAAACTAATGCCAAAGGCGTTGATGTAGATAAAGCAAGAATTTAACTTCAAACTTTAGAAGGAGTGTTAAAATCAGAAAAAATTGACCAAATTAGTAATGCTTTAAATGAAAGAGATGAATTTCGAGAAAAATTATTGTCTACTGATCAAATCTATTCTGTAATTGTAGATTATATTGATTCAGAAAAGGAACAAGATGTAAGAAAAGCTCTTGATGATTTAACGAGCCAATAGAATTTTTAGATTTTTAAAAATTTAAAACAATAACTCAATTAATTCTTTTGTAGAAAAGACTTTTATTTTTGATTGTTTTTTAAGTTCTTTATCATTACTCCATAAAGGACAATTTTCTTTTAAAGATAAAGCAAGAAAGTCTTTATCTTTTTCATCAGGAGCAATTCTTTGAGCGTCCTTTAAGTATTTAAAATAAATTTTATTATTTATAAATTTAGTAAAAGTTTTTAGGTCTTTTAGAGAATGTTCAAAAGTTCTTTTTGATATTTTAGATTTTTTTATTATTAATTCTGAATATTTTTTTAATTCTGTTAAAGAGAATTCTGGGGAGATTAAATTAAGAGAAGGATTTGTGATTAATTTTTTTGTAAAAGAGTTTTCATTAAAAAAACTAAATAGGATATTAGTGTCTATTACTAATTTCATTTTCTGCCTTTTCTTATAATTTCTACTGCCCAATCATTAAATTCTTTTTCTTTTTCTAATTCTTTTAATATTTGTTTTTTTATCTCTAACATTTGAGTTTTTTCTATAATTGCTTGCCTAACTATATGGGACCAATTAACATCTGGAGATTCTTTCATTGTTTTTCTTATTTCTTCAGGAATAGATAATGTTATACTTACCATAATAAACGTAATTACGTTAATTATTTAAATGTTTGGATTTTGAATAAGAATTATTCTTTATCTTTTTTAAAAAGACTTTTTGTGGTTCCAGCAATCCAATCCCAATTTATAATTAAATGAACTATTACAAGAATTGTCATGGCAATTCCTGCCCAATCATGTATTCTACTGAATAATCTTATTGGAATTTCAGCATAATTAATTGTTACTCCAAATAATGCTAAGAATGTTTTGAATTTTATTATACCTGTTATAATTACTAATAAACCAGATATTAATAATCCAACATCAATAATGTATTTCCAAGTGTTTTTGCTCATTTTTTCCTTTTTTATAAGTGTAATGTTGTTTTTAAGGATATTGAAATGGGTGCGGAGGGAATTTAACCCCCGTCCTTCCGGCTGGAGCGGAAAATAATAAACATTATACGACGCACCCTTGTTTTTTAGAGAACTGTATCGTTTTTAATGTTTTTGATTAACCAAGTTTTTCAATTTCTTCTATTTCTTCATGAGATATAGAACAGCCTTTAAATTTTAAAGCAAACAATAAAGCATCTAAAGATTGTTTGCCTTTTAATTTTGTTAAACCTTTTTTGTAAGCAACATAAGCTATTTCTGTTGATCGTATTATTTTTATTGGTTTGAAATGTTTTGCTTTTTCTTTATCATAAGATATTTTTGAATGTAGTTTTTTTTGCAAGAGTTTTTTTAAGTTCTCTGGTTTTTCAGCTAACATTCTTGTTGTTCTTTCATCAGTTGCAATTACATTTGGGATTTTTTTATCATTTAACATTTTTGATAATTCTAAGCAACTTGCTTCTCCTAAATCTAAAAGGTGAATGTCTCCGCTTTTTCCTTGATACATTGAATTTGCAATATCTAGAATTTTTTGAGTTCTTTTTGATATTTCCTCTTCATTTATGTTAAAAATAGAGGGCATTTCTAAAACTCCTTTTTTTAATAATTCATTTAGTTTTAAGGCTTCTAATTTAAATCTTTTAATTTTTAGGGGTCTATCTATAGTTTCATATTTCACTTCTTTTGTTATTATAAATTTTCCATTGAAACTCTTTTTTAATTCTTCAAGGATGTAAAGAATTCCATTCATTGAAAAACTAATTAATGTGCTCGCGTCGAAGAGAATTGCTTTTGTCATTTTAACTAAAAATTTCCTCTGCAAATTTAATTCTTTGTTTAATATCAATTGTTTTGTTTAAAGGCATGTCTGAAACTCCTGAAGTTCCAGTATAGGTTGCTAAATCATAAAGTGTAACTCCTAAAAGCTTAGCAGTTTTCCCTAGAGAAATACCATGTTCATGTATTTTTGAAGCTTTGTTTATTCTTGCTTTCTCAAAAACATCTGAGATAAAATTTTTTAGTTTTCCAGAAATTTTGTTAATTGCTTTTCCAATCAACGCAAAGTTTTTTTTGTAGTTTTCCAAATCTCCTTTTTCTAAATATTTTATTGCTAAATTTAAAGAATTATTTATTAATCTGTTAAAGTTTTCCCATCCCTCTAATTTTTTATAATGTTCTCTTTGATAGATTTTTCCTAAAGAATAAATTGTTACGGCAATCGAGATGTTCTCTTGATCTTGATTTGTTGATGCTGAATGAATTGTTTGGTTACTTAGTCTTTTTAATTCAAGGGGATTGTTTTCTGCAATAGCTTTTTTTGTTTGTTTTAATATGTTTAAAATATTATCCACTTCTATCATATTAAATTAAATCTCTTTAAGATTATAAATGTTAGGTTTTTATATTGTAATTATCTGATATTTTTATGAATAAAGTATTATTGGATACAAATTTTATTATGAATAGTGTGCAATGTAAAATTGATTTTTTTGAAGATTTAGAAAATGCAGGATTTGAAATATTTATTCCCGAGGCTGTTATAGGAGAATTAAGAAAAGTTATGAATTCTAAAAAGAAATTAAAGTTTAGACAAGATGCAGAATTGGGATTAAAGTTATTAAATAACAATAAATTCACTAAAATTGAAATGGGTGCAAGGTATGCAGACACGGCGATTGTTAGATATTTAAAAGATAAGCCAGACGTTATTCTTGCTACAATGGACAAAGCTCTTAAGAAAAGAGTGAAAAATCCGATAATGGTTGTTAGATCTCGGAAAAAGCTGGAGATTGTTTAAATAGAGGTTAGCAAAAAGCTTTTTAAACCAATTTTTATTATCATTCCTATGTTCTATTTAACAGAAGTCCAAGATTATATCAGAGTAGATCCAAAATTATTTGGTTTGCCTACTGCAGAAGCTATTGAACAACAATTAGAAGAAACCTATGAAGACTATTATAATAAGGAATTAGGTAAAGCTGTTTCAGTAGTTGAGATAAAAGAAATTGGAGAAGGGGTTATTATTCCTGGAGACGGTGCTGCTTACTATAAATCTAAATTTATTTTACTTGTTTGGAAACCAGAATTACAAGAATTAGTTTATGGTAGAATAGAAGAGATTACTAATTTTGGAGCTTTTATTGAATTAGGTTCTATGAAAGGAATGATTCATATAAGTCAAACAATGGATGATTATGTTAGTTTTAGTGATACAGGAACTTTAGCTGGAAAATCTAGTACAAGAACTTTAAAAGCTGGAGATTTATGTATAGCTAGAATTGTTGCAATTAGTCATAAAGGTGAAGAACCAAAAATGGGTTTGACAATGAGGCAACCGGGGCTTGGAAAATTAGAATGGATAAAAGAAGATAAAATTAAAAAACAAAAAGAAACTGATAAATTAGTTAAAGTAGCAGAAAAAGCTTCTAAAGCTAGGAAAAAGAAATAATGGCAAAAGTAAAAGAAAAAGCATGTAAAATATGCAAATTTATTTATGAAGGTGAAGAAAAATGTCCTAAATGTGGTTCTAAAGAATCTACAGAGGTTTTTAAAGGAAAAATAATTGTAACAAATTCTGAAACGTCAGAGATTGCAAATAAATTAAATATTAAAGAAAATGGTACGTTTGCCATTAAAACACGATAATGGTTCTAGAATTAAAAAATATTAAAGAAAATCAAAATTCTTTATTTGATAGAAATGAAATAAAAGCAGATGTTGAATTAGATATTACTCCTAGTAGAGAAGACGCTTTAAAAGCTGTTTGTGCAAAATTTTCTTGTTCTGAAGATGTTGTGAGCATAATTAGAATTGATAGTAATTTTGGAACAAAAATATTTACGATTGTAGCAGATATTTATATTTCTAAAGATGCAAAAGATGCAACTGCAGTTAAAAGGAAAAAAGAACTTGAAGCTACAAATAAAGTTGAAGAGGAAAAGAAGAAAGCTGAAGCTGAAGTTGCTAAACCTATAGAATCTAAAGATAATTCTCAAGAAGATACAGAAGAGGTGAAAAAAGAAGTCGTTGTACCTGAGGGTGCACTCCACCAAGTAGATTCAGAGGAAGAAGGAGCAAGCACCTCTCCAAGTCCTTCTAAAGAAGGCAAAGAATCTCCTGAGCAAGGGGAAGTGTCAGCACCTAACCACCAAGTAGGTCCAGAGGAAGTAGGTCTTGAAGAAGGTGTACCTTCAGAAGAAGTAAAAGAAGGCAAAGAGAAGTCAGAAGAAAAACCTGAGGAGAAAAAAGAATAATGGGCAACTTAAAATTAAAATTTTGGTTAGGTCAATTTTTAAACATAAAATAAGAAAATGGGCAAGAAAAAAACAGTAAAAAAAGGTAAAAAACCACATAAGAATAAACCAACTAGTAAAAAATATACTAAATATAAAATTGAGGGTGATAAAGTTACAAGAGCAAAGTGTTGCCCAAGATGCGGTCCTGGAATATTTTTATTAGATTCTCAAGGTAGACTTTATTGTGGAAAATGTCACTATACTGAATTTCAAGGTAAGAAAAAAGTTGAAGAAAATTCTGACCAAGTAGATTTAGAAAAAAGCAAAGAAAAGAAAGAGTAAATTTTTCTCATGAAATTAGTTTCATCAAAGCGATTATAAATATTTTTTATTTAAAGAATTCATAGTGAGAAAGAAAGAGAAAATATGAATAACCAAGATCAAATTATTGTATCAGTGCCTGATTTTAGACAGGAATGTTAACCTAATAATCTTGATTATAACCCTGGGAGATTCTTCGGACCGAACAAAAAGTATGACCCGAAGCTTCTCCTGGGCAAAAAGAGGTGATAATAAATTGAAGCCTCTAGACTTTATAAAGCTTTCTAATTGTTACTCTTTAAAAATGACAAGGAGACTTATGTAAAAGAAAGTATGAAAAATAATCACTCTAAAACCTTATAAAATGTTGTGATTTATTAGACAAATGGAAAAAGAGAGTGCGAATAAAGTGAATAATATTAATCAAGAACAAATTCATGACCTTTTATTTAATAGAGAAATTGGGTGGCAAGAGATAATTTATGATTTAATAAATACAGAGCAATTAGATCCTTGGGATGTGAATATAGTTATTTTATCTGAGAGGTTTTTTGAAAAAATGTCTAAATATGAAGAAATGGATTTTTTTGTTTCAAGCAAAGTACTTTTAGCAGCCTCACTCTTGTTGAGGATTAAGTCTGAATTTTTATTAAATAAATATGTTAAAAGTATAGATGAAATTCTTTTTGGTAAAAAAGAACAGAAAAAAACAGAATTTGAAAGAATCGAACTGGATGAGGAAATTCCAGAATTAATTCCAAAATCTCCAATTCCAAGATTTAGAAAAGTTACCCTCAATGAACTTATGGAATCTTTAAATAAAGCAATTGTTACTGAGAATCGAAGAATTAAAAAAGAAATTCTTAATAAAAATGCTCTAAGAGAAAGTAGTATTTCTTTGCCTAAAAAGACTTTTAATATTAAAAGTAAGATAAAAGAGCTTCATTTTCAAATTATTGCTCATTTTAAGAAAAATAAAGAACATAAAAAAATATCTTATACTGATTTAATTGGCACAGAAAGAGAACAGAGAATTGCTTCGTTTTTCCCTTTGCTTCAATTAGAAAATAATAAAAAAGTTTGGTTAGATCAAGCAGGTCACTTTGAGGAAATTCAAATTTGGTTGAAAGAGGTTTATTTTAAACATAATCCAGATCCTTTTGCAGAACTTCGTGAGGAGATTGTAGAGGAAATTGAAGAACTTAAGGAAAAAGGGGAATTTGAGGAAGGTTTGGTTTGATTAAACCTTAAAAATCCTTAATTCTATTGAAAAACTCGGACCCATAAACTTTAAAAATCCTTAATTCTTGTTTATTTTAAGGTAACAGGGATTACCTTAAGTCTTCGGACATCCCGCTATGTGTTCCCGGTTCTGGGCTTTTGCCAAGGCCGGTTTTATTTTAAAATGAAAAAAAGAATTTCCATTTATATTGATGGTGCTAATTTTTATTATGGATTAAAAACAATAAATAAAAACTATTCGGACTTGTGTTTTGATTTTGAGAAATTTACAAAAAAAATTGTTGGAGATAATAATTTAATTAAAATTTACTATTATAATGCTCCTTTAAAAGAAAAATTCAATAAATGGGTTTATTGGCAGCAGATGAAATTTTTTTCTAGAATAAGTAAGATTTCTAGACTTAATTTGGTTTTATGTAAAAGACAAAAAAGATTAGATGAAAAAAATGAGGAGTATTATGTAATTAAAGGGGATGATATTCATTTGTCTTTAGATATGTTAAGAGATGCATGTAAAGATAAGTATGACCAAGCTATATTAATTTCAGGAGATGGGGATTTTACTCCGCTTATTAAATATGTAAAGCAAGAAAAGAAAGAAGTAAGTTGTTATTGCTTTAAAAAATCTGTTTCTAGAGATTTGTTAAAAGAATTTCCCAAACAAAATATCTTTTTTATCAATAAAAAAATAATTAATAGGAATTTTTTAAGAAAATGAAAGTAGCAATATTATTTTCAGGTGGAAAAGATTCTGTATATTCTGCTTATTTAGCAAAGCAAGCAGAACATGAATTATCGTGTTTAATTTCTATATTCTCTGAAAATAAAGAAAGTTATATGTTTCATACTCCAAGTATTGAGAAAGTTAAAAAACAAGCAGAAGTTATGGGCTTACCCCTTATAATTCAAAAGACTAAGGGTGAAAAAGAAAAAGAACTTGAAGATTTAGAAGAGGCAATTAAAAAGGCAAAGCAAGAATATGGGATTGAGGGAATTGTAACCGGTGCAATACAATCTGTTTATCAAGCCTCACGAATTCAGAAAATATGTGATAGATTAAAGCTAAAATGCATTAATCCTTTATGGCAAAAAAATGAACTTGAATATTTAAAAGAATTAATTGACAATAAATTTAAAGTTATGATTGTGGGAGTTTTTGCATATCCTCTTGATCAGAAATGGCTTGGAAGAATTATTGATGTGGACTTTATTAAAGAAGTTCAAGAACTTAATGAGAAATATAAAATTCATGTTGCAGGAGAAGGTGGTGAATTTGAAACTTTTGTTTTAAATTGCCCTTTGTTTGATAAAGAATTAGAGGTTAAAGGTTTTAAAGATATTTCAACAGGTGAACATAGTTGGAGAAGAGAGATTGAGATTTAATTGTGAGGGTAATATTTCCAAAAATTGAATTTAGGAGAAGAATCTGCTGGCCAGATATGATATCTTGTTGGATTTGTTTTTTCTTGAATAAATCTAAGTTTATTTTCTTCTGTTAGGTCTAGTGTTCTGATTCTTTTTTTGTTTATTTTTGTTGCCAAAAAATTTAATAATTTATCTTTTTCAGAAAAAGTCTTTATGGTCTCGGAAGGATATTTATTTATTTCTTCATCATTTTTGTCATTTAAATTTTCAGTTGAATCGTATTCATGAATCATTAAAGAATAAGTTGGCATTTCCCCATTTATATTTTTTTCTTTTGGAAAAAAATAATATGCTCCTCCGATAAGACTATTTATTATTTTTATTCCAATTCCCATAAAAAATCCTAATCTTTTTACTTTAAAAATATAACTATGTTTGAGAGACATAAGAATTAACGATGAAAAAGACCTGTTTTTTGAGGTTCGCACTTTGGACAGATCTATCTCATTTCAATTTCACAATAAAAAGCGATTTTTCCATGTTCTTTACATATCATTCTTGTCTCTGTATCTGCAGCCATTAATATTCCTCTTTTAGAAATCTTTCTTAAACTAGTATCTCTAAATTATATGAGAAATCTTTAATTTTCTTAAGTTTAAAAACTTGGTGGTGTGCAAATCTTATTTCTTAGGAACCTTTGTGCGAAAGCTATTTAAAATTCGTTAAACATCCTTTGTTATGTTAAGGAATTCAAAAGGACAGGTGACTGTCTTTATTATAATTGCAATCGTTATTGTTGTTATTGGTGTTTCTATATTTATTTTTGCAAAAGGAGATAAAAGGGATTCATATTCAAAAGGAACAGACTCTGTTAGCCTTTTTATTCAAGATTGTCTTGAGAATGTTGGAGAAGAAGGGCTTTATTTTTTAGGTATTCAAGGGGGATATTATTCTGTTCCAATTCCTAAAGAAAAATTTAATTTAATTGAAATCCCTATTTATTGGAATGCTGAGGAGATAAATCTTCCTTCGAAAATAGATATTGAAAATGAATTCTCTAAATATGTTGATGCAAATCTTAATTTCTGTTTAGAGAATTTTCAAGGAGTTAAAGATGAAGGATTAAAAATAACTGAAATTGGAAATTTTTCAAGTAATGTCTTATTGGGCGAGAAAATCATTTTAGAATTAACATATCCTCTTTCAATAGAAAAAGGAGATTCTTTTTATGAATTGAAATCTTTTTATTCTGAATTAGATTTTGATTTTGAAGAAAAGCACTCTTTTGTTAATTCTTTTTTATTAGAACAAGAAAAAAATCCAGATTATTTTCCTTTAACATATGTTACTAATCTAGCCCATGAAAACGACTTCAATTTTGAGTTATTTGATTTAGATGAAGATAAAACAATTTTATCTTTTGTTTTTAATGAATTAAATAGTGAAAATCAACCATTTGTTTATTCTTTTATTGTTGATCATGGAGAAAAATGAGAAAAAACTTTTTTTTAGTGATTTTGATTTGCTTTTTGTTATTTAACTCAGTCTTTTTTGTGTTTGCCGAGGGTGGAGAAAACTCAGAAGTGTTTCTTGTAATAGAGTCTGGACAGTTTAATGAAGAAGACATTAATGCCTTTAACTCAATTATCTCTGAAGATATTTCTCTCCTTCAAGATAATCCTGTGGCAATGAAGAATTGGTTAGAATATTATGACGTTCAAGGTGAGGATAATTTAGAAATAGAAAAGGTTATGTTTTCAGAAGAAATAACAACAATAACTACTAGTGGAGAATATTCCTCTACAATCCCTCTACAAAAAGTTTCTGGATCAACACTAAATAGCGATGGAAGTGTTTTATTATCTGATGGTTCAAAGATAAGAGCTTCCACATTAGAGTTTGAAGGAGAAATGCTGAGTATTGATGGGGGTGAAATTGACTTAACTGAATCTTCCCTCACAGAAGTATCTTTTAAAGAGGCTAAAATTATTTTAAATGAAAAAACTTTTTCTTCAGAGGGAGATTCTTTTAGTAATTTTAAAATTGATCAAGATAAAATGATTCTTGAAGGAGATGAGATTTATGAGCTTGATTCTGAAACAGGAGAGAAAAAATTTAAGTTTAAAGGAAATTCTGAACTTTTTTCTGATGGAACCAAATTTTTTGGATCAGAAACTTCTTTTTCAATATATGATGAGGGGGAACCTTCTAAACTTTTTTTATTTGAGGATGAAACCTTTTATGGTTTTGATGATTGTAAAGGTTATACAAGATGTGTATTAGAAGAAGGAAACTCTTTTGTAGTAAATATTGAGGGGTCTGATATTTTTTTAGGATCTTTAGATGATTCCATAGATTCTTTAAAAGTTAATAAAATAAATGATGAAGGAAAATTCTTTTTTGATAATAATAAAGGGAATGAATTCCTTTTTGAAAAGAGTGGAATTTATAGTGAGGGTCCTTTATCTAGTTTAAATACAGATCTTAGTGGTTCTTTTGAAGTTCATGGGAAAAATTTTGAGCAAACATATTTGAAGGGAGGGAAATTTATGTTGCAAGATGGAGAATATGTTGGAGGAATGTATGGTTTTGAAGCAGAATCAGAGAATTTAATTTACAAGTCTAAAGCTTTTGATAAACAAGCTTTTGATAAACAAGGGGAGACAGATTTTTTTGAAAGAGATACTAGTATCAATAAAATTAATTCTGAGCTTCTTGAAGGGGGAAATCTTTACATAAGAGAAGGAAGCATTGCAGAAGCTTCTTCGATTTTGATTCAACAAAATTCAAAAGTTTTAGAAGATAGTTTTAAATCTACTTTCGAATATTCAACAGAAATATATCAATTTGATGAAAAGTTAGTACGTTCAATAGGTGAACCTTTAAAGGACTATAAAGGTTATGGGAATACTCCTGAAGAGGCAATAGCTAATACCTTAACAGATGGCTTGGAAGATTTCTATGTTTCTTCAAGGATTTCTTCGGAGATTCTTCAAATATCTTCAAACGAAGAATCTAGTTTCAAAGATAGTTTTGGAAATCATGGTGAAGTTACAGGATCTGGTTTTATAAAAAAATATTTTGTTACTAAAATAAAAAAGAATGAAAAACTTGGAGTATATACGGCGTTTTTAGATATTGAAATTGGAGAGTTGAAGAGATAGTTTTTGAGTTTATTTCTTAGGAACCTTTGTAATTGTCAAAGTTTTTTGCTTTCCTGTCTTTAAATCCTTAATCATAAACTTTTTTTGTTGAACCTCTTTTTTTCCAACAAAAATTATTTTTTTAATTCCATAACTTTTAGCATAATCAAAAGCTTTGTTTGGTTTTCCGAAGAATACACTTGCATTCTGGTTTTGTTTTCTTAACTTTTTTGTTAATTCAATTGCTTTTTTGTCTTGGTCTAATGAAACTACTAGAATTCTATCTATATTTATTAGTATATTTGTAACGGCCATGAATCTTTCTATTGAAAAAGAAATTCCTGTTGATTGAACACCGTCGATTAAATAGGTTCCACCTCCACAAAGAGATTCTTTAATATTTGATTTTACTTCAAAGACATTCCCAGTATAGTAAGATAATCCTCGTGCTAAGGAAGGTAAAAATTTAATTTCAAACCCATACATTTTACAATAATCTTTTAATTCTTGAATTTCTACATATGATTTATATTTTTGAAAATATGAAATTGGTTTTGCAAAGATATCAATGATATTTTCTGCATTATATTTCTTTAAATTCTTTTTAACTTCTGCAATTGGTAATTTGTCTAATTTATCAATTTCTTTTATAACTGATTCTCTATCTTTAGAATCTATTTTCTGTTCTTCTAAGATCTCATTTAATAATTTTCTATTATTTACATAAATTACCGAGGGTATTTTTAATGAAGTTAA
>Ga0307991_1002831_pt1 | contig 11550 bp, 11 predicted proteins | sample EllFjometagen131_FD_203146 | JGI IMG/M metagenome (GOLD analysis project Ga0307991, IMG submission 203146) | Marine microbial communities from Ellis Fjord, Antarctic Ocean - #131 | ecosystem: Environmental > Aquatic > Marine > Unclassified | place: Southern Ocean | collected 2014-10-08 | reverse complement strand
GCCCCAAAACTCGCGAGCAAGATTATGCCTGAACTTAATTTCGATAGCTCAACAAATACTTTGATTCGTCGATATCGGAAATTCCGGCAAGCTGCTGTTTAAAAAAACTTCCATTCAGTGCATTCAGTGAAAGCTCAGATATACTGTGAAAAATAAAGGGGTCATTTCTCAACATTTGACATAACTTTTTCCTATGTTGGAACTAATACAACGAAAAATGTTTATGGGTAAAGGTAAAGAAGAGTTTAAAATAAGTGTAGAATGTTATTAATTAGTGTGAATTTTGAGCTAATTTCCACGTAAAAAAGGGTGCTCGGGAGGTGTCTCCGAGATAATGTTACCAACTGGGCTTCATGTGATACTTTATGCAATCATGCTCTCGGGTCTTTTATTGAACAATATCCACAAGAGATCGAGCATCTTAAAAGGTGGACAAAACATAAAAATCGTTGGATAAGAAGGGGAGCCGCAGTGACATTAATTCTCCCGACCAGAAAAGGCATATTTTTAAGCGATATTTTTGAAATCGCGCAATTGCTTTTAGAAGATCAAGATGATTTGGTCCAAAAAGGATATGGTTGGTTACTCAAAGAATCCAGCAAAAAACATCATAGACAAGTTTTTGACTTTATTCTAAAACACAAAAAACCATGCCAAGAACTGCACTAAGATATGCTATAGAAAAAATGCCTGAGAAATTAAGAAAAGAGGCAATGAGAAAATGAATCAAAAATTAATTGCTCCGTGTGGAATGAATTGTGCTATTTGTCTCGGCTACCTTAGAGAAAAAAATAAGTGCCCAGGTTGCAGAGAGATGAGTGAAAACAAACCTTTTTATTGTAGAAAATGTATTATAGCAAATTGTGAAATATTAAAGAAAAATAAATGGAAATATTGCTCTGATAAATGTGAAAAATTTCCTTGTAAAAGATTGAAAAGCCTGGATAAAAGATATAGAACAAAATATGGAATGAGTATGATTGAAAATCTTAAAAATATTAAAAAATTAGGGATAAGACAGTTTGTTAAAAATGAAAAAGTAAGATGGACATGTAAAAACTGTGGGAGCATCATCTGTGTCCATAGAGATGTTTGCCAGAAATGTGGAGAGAAAAGATGAATCAAAGAAAAATATTCATTCAAAATGCAAAAACACATAATCTTAAAAGTGTATATATTTTAGGCAATCCTTTTTTGGTCTTTTCCATCATCAGAACAGTCATTTTTCAGAATTGAAAGTAAATAGGCTACCGGGGAATGGATCTATTTTTTCTCCTTCAGAAGAAATAGATTTATATATCTTATTGCTCAGCAGGGGTTTTGATAAAAAAGACTTTCGAATCCAATAGGGGGAGTTTGTCAATTCCATCCGTTTGGCATTTGCTAAAGGGCTTTTTTATTTAAAGATAATGAATTTAAAATAATTGAGCATAATAAATGTAGAAATTATAATAATACAATCAAATACAATCAAAGCATTGACTTATTTTTTAAATTTTGGTAATATATAAAAGTATGTAAAAATCTTTACATATAAAAAATATTTAAAAAGGCAGGATAAAAAAATGAAAAAAACTAGCATTATTTTAGTGGTATTAATTGTTATATTTACTCTTGCTATTGGTACAAGCATGGCTAAGGTGAAGTATATTGCTATATCCACAGGTTCTACAGGAGGCACATTCTATCCAGCAGGCACTATTATTGCAAATACCTTTAATAACTATATAGTAGACAGCGGGTATAAGTGGTCTGCACAGGCATCCGGGGGAAGTTTGGAAAATTTAGAAATGCTAAGACTAAAAGAAGTACAGATGGCTATAGCAGGGAGCGCACCATCTAATTGGGCTTACACTGGTTCACAAAATTTCGAAGGTAAAGCGATAAAAAATATCAGATATGTAACAGCTTTATGGCCTGAGATGACCCAAATAATATACAGAAAAAATATAGGCATAGAAGGGTGGAAAGATTTAAAGGGTAAGAAGGTAGCGGTAGGTCCTGCAGGAGGAAGCTACTTTTATTCGAGAATAATACTCGGAGCTGTCGCAGATTTAACCTTTGATGATATTATTCCGGAGTACATGGGATATGGTGATTCTATACAGGCGCTTCAAGATAGATTGATAGATGCAGCCTATCTTGCTGCTGGCGTTCCTACAAGTGCTGTCTCACAAGCATATGCGGGAAGAGTAGAAATAGATATGTTGGAGTTCAGTGATGAAGAAGTGGCAAAATTACACGAAGCAGCTCCTTTCTATGTTCGTGGCGTTATAGAAAAAGGTACATACCCTGGTCAGGATAGGGATTTAAAAGTAGCGGCTAATCCTTCTGCTTTGTTAGTTGAAATGGATGTATCTGAAGATATTGTTTACAAAATGCTTGACGCAATGTATATCAAAGGATTAGACGATATGAAAAAGCAGCATCATGCCTTGACATTCTTGAGTTTGGAAGGTGCAATCCAAGGTTTAAGTGGAGCACCTTTGCATCCTGGTGCAGTGAAATTCTATAGAGATCATGGAATCGATGTTCCAGAAAATATGATTCCACCAGAAATGAAATAGTATAAAACCCATGATGTGGCAACGGTGCAAACCGTTGCCACATTTTTTTATAAGGAAAAATCTTGGATAGAGAAATATTAAAAACAAGAACACGAAAACTTAGTGGAAAAGTAGCCTTAGGGGCTAGTGTATTAGGTGTATTCATATCTTTTCTCCATATATGGATGAACAGTTTTGGTTTAACTATTGTTATAGAAAGAAATATAATCCATGTTTCTCTCTTAATGTCACTTGCTTTTTTATACTATCCAGCTACTTCAAGGTCTCGAAAAGATGGGCCTAGCCTTCTTGATTGGATATTTTCTATATGGATGCTTATAATCGCTATATATTTTCCATTAACCTACAGCAGACTTATAAAATCTTTACTTTCCCCCAATATTATGGATTATATTTATGGTGTATCTCTTATGATTCTTGTGATAGAGGCATCAAGGAGAGTGGTTGGTCTTCCTATAACTCTTCTCTCTGTAGGATTTCTTATTTATGCATATTTTGGACCTTACTTTCCAGAACCGTTCTCTCATCAAGGATTTAACCTGCGTAGAATTATAATAAGAATGACCATGACTAATGAAGGTATTCCAGGAATTGCCGTTATGGTTTCATCTTCTTACGTATTCATGTTTATACTGTTTTCAAATTTTCTCAAAGCGAGTGGAGCATCACAGTTTTTCAATGATATTGCAACTGCAATTGCGGGGAGCCAGAGGGGTGGACCCGCAAAAATAGCTATAATTGCAAGTGCAATGACCGGTACAATCAGTGGAAGTTCTCAGGCAAATGTCGTAACAACCGGAAGTTTTACAATACCTTTAATGAAAAAAATGGGGTATAAATCTTATTTTGCCGGAGCAGTTGAGGCAATAGCTTCAACAGGTGGTATTTTAATGCCGCCTATTATGGGAGCAGCAGCCTTTATTATGAGTTCTTTTTTAGGAATCCCTTATCTTAAGATTATGTATGCTGGACTTATACCAGCCATTTTGTACTATTTTACACTTTATCATATGGTGGATTTAGGTGCTTTAAAATGGAATCTCACCGGTCTACCAAAGGAAAAATTACCAAAAATAAAAGAGATAATAAAGGAGAGGGGACATATGGCTGTGCCCCTTATAATACTTTTAACATTAATTATTATAGGTTTTAGCCCACTCATATCAGCTCTTTTAAGTATTTTTCTGATAATAATTGTGGGATCTCTTCGTAAAAACACACGGCTTTCCCTAAAAGATATTATAGTTGCTCTTAATGAAAGTGCAAAAGGTGCAATTAGTATAGCAGTAGTCTGTGCTGTCGTGGGATATATAATAGGTGTTGTCAGTATGACCGGAATTGGGCAAACCATCGGCCAAAATATTGTAAGTTTTTCCGGTGGGCATCTATTACCAACTCTCATCCTTTGCATGATTACGGCAATTATACTTGGCATGGGGCTTCCGGCTGCGGCCTGTTATATAATTACTGTTACCGTAGCTGCACCAGCATTAATTATGATAGGCGTAAACCAATTGATAGCTCATTTTTTTGCATTTTATTTTGGTACTATGTCTGCTGTAATTCCTCCTGTTGCTTTGACCTCATACACTGCTGCCGCTATTGCTAAAACTCAGCCAACAAAGGTTGCAATAACAGGTTTTGGGCTTGGTATAGCAGGTTTTATCTTGCCTTATATGTTTGTTTATAATCCCGTTCTTCTACTTATTGATTTCTCTTGGGGTAATTTTATATTTGCAATAATCAGTGCTCTTGTAGCACTTTATTCGTTAGCTATAGCTGTTATAGGTATTTTAAAAATAAAATTATCTATCCCTGAAAGGATTCTTTTTGCCACAACATCTGTTATGATTATCCCGGGGTTTTTATACTTAAGGCTAATAGGTTTTGCTATATTTGGAACTTATTACATTATACATACAAGGTTGGTAAAACACACAGAAGTACAGCTGAGTGCTGACTAAGGAGAAAATTGTGAATAATATTGAGAAAAGAATATTAAAAACAGCAGAAGAGCTAAAACCATATATAGTTGATAAAAGAAGAGATTTCCATATGTATCCTGAGTTAAAATATGAAGAAAGAAGGACATCAGAAATTGTATGCAAAGAACTTACATCTTTAGGATATGAGATAAAAAAAGTAGCTGATACAGGTATTATTGGGACACTAAAAGGTAAAGGTAGTAAAACAATTGCTTTGAGGGCAGATATGGATGCGCTTCCCATAAAAGAAGCTACCGGCAAATCTTATACTTCAAAGATAGAGGGGAAAATGCATGCCTGTGGACATGATGGACATATGGCTATGTTGCTTGGTGCAGCAAAAATTCTAGCTTCTCTGAAAGGGAATCTAAATGGTACCGTGAAAGTCGTATTTCAACCTGCAGAAGAAGGTGGCTGGGGTGCTGAAAAAGTTGTAAATTCCGGTTTTTTAGACAATGTAGATGCTGTATTTGGTATGCATCTTTGGGCGGATTTGCCATCTGGTGTAATAGGTCTAAAACAGGGTCCTCTTATGGCATCAGTAGACTCCTTTAAAATAACCATAAAAGGTAAGGGTGGGCATGCTGCGGAACCAGAAAAATGTTTTGATCCTATAGTCGTCCTAGTTGATATGGTTAACGCTTATCAGAAGATAGTATCTCGAGAAATATCCACTTTTGAACCTGCTGTTTTAAGTATTACTAGCATAAATAGTGGGAAAACATTCAACGTGGTTCCCGAAAATGCTTATATGTTGGGAACAGTCAGAACTGTCAATTTGGATATAAGAAATTTTATAATTAAAAGAATGGAAGAAATTACAAAAGGTTATGCAAAGGTGATGAGGTGTGGTGCTAAATTTGAAATTTTTGCAAAACCCGCACTACCTGTAGTTAATGATGAAAGTTTAGCATTATTTGCAAAATCTATTTTCCTTGGTATAGGTAATGTAGTGGAACCAAAAATTACAATGATAGGGGAAGATTTTTCCTTTTATGCAAAGAAAGCAAAAACTCTATTCTTATTCCTCGGAATAAGAAACAAGGACAAAGGGATAACATTCCCACATCACCATCCAAAATTTGACATAGATGAGGATATTCTAGATAAGGGAACCGCACTACATTCTCTCTTCGCATATAGATACCTAAAGGATTTTTAAAAAAGTATCAGAAGCGCTCCTTTTGCAATTTTTATTTCTAATGCTATTCTGTTTTATTACCATAAATATCTCAGGAAGAGATAAAGAAAAGATAAAGCAATAGATATCAGTATTATCGGAAGACCGACTACCGGATAAGCAAGACAGGTCTGTTAAAGTTGTACGTAGTATAATTTTATTAAAAATGTTTGGAAGTATTGGTTAAAAATCAAACCCTAGTTATGAGATTAGGACATTCTGCTTTGATTGTTTACGGCCTCAGGGAGTATTTCGCGTGCTATTTTAACAAACAGTTTATTGGTTGGCAAATATGGTAATCAGGAAGATTAGCAAAAGATATCACGGGTTTGCCCGTGGAATCTTTTGTGATTAATTTAAGAAAAACTAGATAACCTATTTTTAAGAATCTTGTAAATTAATAACGATTTGGAGGCAGATATGTTTAAAAATAATGCAAATATGCCCAGTACTGGAATTTGTTCTTTTTTTAAATCCCCAATTATTGCAAATAATGATATGGGTAATTTTGACGCTATTATTTGTGGTGTTCCTTACGATTGGGGAGTAGGATTTCGTCCTGGTTCAAGATTTGGTCCAAGAGCTATCAGGGAAATGTCAACAAGATTTTCCTTGGAAGAGTCAGGGTACTGGGATATTGAAACCGGTAAAAGGATGTTAGAAAATATCGCAATAGCTGATGTTGGAGATGTAGATATTTTATATTCGGATTATCGATATAATTCAAAGAAAATAAAAGAAATGGTGGAAAGTATAAAATTAAGTCGTGCTATACCCGTATTTGTAGGAGGGGATCATTCTATCTCTTTTCCAATTGTAGAAGGATTATCTGAAAAAAAGAAATTTGATGTTATTCAATTAGATGCTCATCTTGATTTTAAGGATAATATACTCGGTTTAAAATATACCAACAGTAGCCCAATTAAAAGAATTTCTGAGTTAAGCTTAATAAACAATATTACTTCAATTGGAATTAGAGGAACGAGAACAAAGGAAGAAGACTATAAAGATTCAATTAATAATGGAAATAATATAATTACATCCTACCAACTTCAAAAATCAGGAGTAAGCTCCATTTTAAAAAGAGTTAATTATTCTGATAATGCTTATGTAACTATTGATATTGATGTGCTAGATCCATCAATTGCTCCGGGAACAGGTTCCCCCGAGCCAGAGGGCTTGTCTTTTACACAGCTGAAACAAATATTAAAGGACATTGCAAAAAATACAAATGTCATTGGATTTGATATTGTAGAAGTAAATCCACAATTAGATTTTTCTGGTTTGACATCGTTGGTCGCAGCAAAAATTATTATAGAATTTTTAGGCCTGATAATGTTAAAAAGGTGAGTTATAAATTGAGAAAGTGATTTTTTAGATTCATTTTAAATATTCCATGTAGCTTGATGCGGGGCTATTCATTCCAATTCCTTTACCGGTAAGGGGATTGTTGAGAATAAAGTTCATGCTTAGAGTTTAGGATATCGGCAATAGATCCCAAAAAATAAATAAAAGGTATAACCAATAAGTTAAAATTGAACTTCCCTTCCTTTTATGTAACCATTTATTTTCGCTGTTTAGGTTTCGAAGAACTTGTAGATTTGAAGTTGCTGTTTGAATTAAATATATTATCATAAATAGTTAGTTTTTATAGATAACCACACTGAATATAAATTTTAAAATATGATTGAAAAGGAATTGTAAATTAAATGAAAACTAAGAATCAGATAGTAGAATGCATTCCTAATTTTAGCGAAGGTAGAGATTTAACTAAAATAGAAAAAATAGTAAAACCTTTTAAGAATAAAAAAGAGGTTAAATTATTAGGATACGAAAGAGATGAAGATTATAATCGTCTGGTAGTAACAGTTATAGGGAAACCTGATTCAGTAAAAAGTGCAGTTATAGAAGCTATAGGTGAGGCAATAAAAGTTATAGATATGAGAAAACATAAAGGACAGCATCCCCGAATGGGGGCTATTGATGTTGTACCCTTTGTACCTATAAAGAATTTTACTATTAAGGAGGCTGTTTCTCTTTCTAAAGAAGTAGCAAAGATAGCTTCCGAAAAGTATAAATTACCTATATTTTTATATGAAAAATCGGCAGCTTTTCCTAATAGGGAAAATCTTTCGATAATTCGAAAGGGTGAATTTGAAGGGATGCTCAAAAAAATAAAACAGCCGGAGTGGAAACCGGATTACGGACCTGCGAAGATTCATCCTACTGCTGGAGTCACTGCCGTGGGGGCAAGGGTGCCGTTGATAGCTTATAATATAAATCTGGGTACTAATAACTTGGAGATTGCTAATAATATTGCCCGAAGTATCAGGCATATAAATGGTGGATTGAGATATTGCAAGGCAATGGGTGTTGAGTTAAAAGAGAGAGGGATTGTACAAGTTTCAATTAATATGACTGATTATACCAAAACTCCACTTTACCGAGCTTTTGAATTAGTGAAAATTGAGGCCAAAAGATATGGGGTCAACATAATCGGGAGTGAAATAGTCGGTTTTGCCCCCATGGAGGCACTGGTTGATACAGCCGCTTATTATCTGGGTTTAGAAAAATTTTCTACAGAACAGATTTTAGAAGCAAGGATGATGGAATGAGGTTGTAAGATTATGAAAAAAGAGATGTTTCGACTCCTAAATTTTTTTATGTAAATATATTTTTTAACATTTGGGAAAAAATTGTGTGAAAAAAATGGTAAAAAATAGAATAATTATCTTATACAAAGAAAGAAAAGGTGAAAAGATATGTTGGTAGATAGAAGTGTCCGCGATTTTTTAGAGGAGCTAGCTTCTCGTGCCCCGGTTCCCGGGGGAGGGAGCGTTGCTGCTTTAAGCGCAGGTCTTGCCTCTGCGTTAACTGAAATGGTAGCAAATCTGACTGTAGGTAGAAAAGGCTTTAAGGAAGTAGAGGAGGAAATGAAGCAGATAACCCAAGAGGCATCTGAATACCGGGAGAAATTTTTAAAGGACATTGATAAAGATGCTGAGGCATTTAGTAAAGTTATGAATGCTTTCAAATTACCCAAAAATACACCGGAAGAGATAGATAAGAGAAAGCAAGTTATCCAGGAAGAATTTAAAAATGCCGCTTTAATCCCTCTTGAGGTAGCTAAAGATGTGGTAAAACTGATGGAATTTATATCAAAAATTGTAGAAAAAGGTAATAAGAATGCCATTAGCGACGGAGCAGTAGCTGCAACGATGGCTAGGGCTTCCGTTCTTGGAGCTTTATATAATGTGAAAATAAACCTGCAGTCAATAAAGGATGAAGATTTTGTAAGTCGAATTTCAAAAAAGATACACGAGTTTGAGTCAAAGTCAATTGAAGAAGAAAAGAAAATACTCTCTAAAGTAGGTTTTTAATAAAAAAATTGTTAATTTTACAACAAATATCTTAAAAAAAAATACTCAAAGGAAAGAACAATAAATATTAACATAATAGGGAATCCAACTCTAAGAAAGTCTTTAAAGGTTATTCCTATGTGATGTCTTTTAAATATACTTACTCCTACTAAATTTGCAGCGGGTGCTATAAATGTTGGAACAAAAAGGGAGCCAAAAGGGAACAAACTTTATTCTTTACAAATAGTTTAATGAAATAAATTGATACTGTGTTAAAAGTCAACCTGTAACTCTCCTTTAGACACCGTATTTTATTGTAAATATTTTAAAGAATCTAGACAACAACATATGCTGTTTTATCTTGATACATTGCATGAGCGATTAAAAGTATATTTCTCATAGAGGCAATTAGGGCTAATTTTTTAGGTTTATGATTAGCTAATAATCTTTGATAAAATATTTTTATTTTGGTCTTCCCCCGATAATTCGGACACTTAGTTAAGACACTTTTGTTAACATTAGTTTTTCATATTCCTCCAAACTGTAATAACCGATAGAGGAATAGTTCCTTTCTCTGTTGTAGAAAATTTCGATGTATTCAAAAATATCTCTTTATACCTGTCTTCTTGTCTCATAATTACTCGGATAAATCAATTTCACCTTAAAAGTGCGATAAAAACTCTCCGCAACGTCATTATCCCAGCAGTTGCCTTTGCCATTCATAGAACAGAGTATACCATTTTTTACCAAAAGCAGCTAATATCGTTCGCTGGCATATTGACTACCACGGTCTGAATGCAGAAGTAAGTCAACAGAAAGTTTTCTCTGTTTTAGAGCTATATGAAGTGTGGCAATAACTAATTCTTTGGTTAACCTTTCTCTTAATGACCAGCCAATGATCTTGCGGGAATAGAGATTCATAATGGTCGCTAGATAGAGCCATCCTTCTTTTATCCTGATGTAGGTAATATCGGCAACCCAGTATTGATTGGGTCTCTTTGGTGTAAACTGGCGGTTCAGGTAATTTTCGGCTACCGGCTAAGAATGTCTGGAATCGGTTGTTACCTTGTATTTTCTTTTGGCCACCGGCTTCTTGTATGCCCATCTCCTGCATTAACCTTTCTACCCGCTTTTTACCAATAGGATAGCCCTCCTGTAATAACTTTTGCTGCATACGGGGACTGCCCGCCATAGGTTCTACGACTTTTGTAGTGTATTTTTCTTATTTTCTGTTTTAATTGCATATCTTCTATCCTTCTCTTACTCAAGAGACATTTGACCCAATTATAATATCCGGACCGAGAAACCTTGAGGACTTGGCATACCTTCTTGACACTAAATAATTTAGTGTATCCCCGGATAAACCGATAGCGGTTTACGGTTTTTTGGTGAAGATGGCCAAAGCTTTTTTTAGTATGTCACACTCTATTCTGATATCGTTGAGTTCTTTCTGTAATTTTCGAACCTTATCCTCCTGGGGAGTCAGGTTTTCTTTGCCATGACCGGGAAAGGCTAATTCTCCACGTTTGCGGTATTCTTTGCGCCAACGATTTAGATTATGGGGCGATATCCCCAGATCACAGGCAACTTCTTCTACGGTTTTCCCTGATGTTAGGCTGTACTCAACTGCCTCGTCGGTATAACCAAACATTAAAACTTGTTGGGATTATAGTCCTACCCTTCTATGGTGAACATGGAGAATGTTGATATAATCAAATCAGTGAAAGTGCATGTTATTCAACGAATAGAAAATTTGCTAATATTTTTAAGGAATGAGATAAAAATATTGTTATTTTCTCCTGATCATTCTTTTTAATGTTATAATAAAAAATAGAAAAGGGAGTGTGATCTCCAAAATTACACTTCCTTTTAATATGTTTATACCGAAAGATTTAACATACGTTTTCCTTTCGGTTTTTTATTTTATTAGACTTAAATATATTTTCAGTATCTCTTAACCAGTAAATTGAGAAGCCAGACAATTAAATAGGCAGAATTTATTTATCGAGATTCTGCCTATTTAAATTCTTAACAGAATCTAATTACTTCTTCTAATTCCCGATATACTTTTATAGTTTCTTCACTTATACAAAAGTTGCGAAACTCGTCTACTAGCCTCCACCATAGTAGACGCGAAAGCCCTTTAACTAAAAGATTTAAGGACTTATATTTATGAATATTTTATAAATTTTAATCTTTAAATATTGCTTCAATATTGAAGAATTAGCTGATTTAATCTAATATTTTCAGTTGCAATACTTCCCTTAAAAGTTCTGAAAGCGTTCAATAGGGGGAGCCAGACCATTCCAAGCCCTTTGGCATTTTGCTGAAGGGCTTTTTCTATTTCCTGTAACTCTTTTCTTTTCCTTTTTTGTATAATATAATAAAAGCAACAAAGCAATTGTTTTATGGATAGAACTGCAACCTCAATAAGCTAAAGGAAAAGTATTAAAATGGAT
>Ga0307991_1002830_pt1 | contig 11551 bp, 10 predicted proteins | sample EllFjometagen131_FD_203146 | JGI IMG/M metagenome (GOLD analysis project Ga0307991, IMG submission 203146) | Marine microbial communities from Ellis Fjord, Antarctic Ocean - #131 | ecosystem: Environmental > Aquatic > Marine > Unclassified | place: Southern Ocean | collected 2014-10-08 | reverse complement strand
TGAACGTATTATAAAAGCTGTTGCTGATAATGATGAAAGAGGAATACTTTATCATTTTATTACATCTCCATGGTACAATTCAATTCAAAATATAAAAGACCGCTCTGTTGAGCTAAGCAAACAAACAGTTTTGCTTTCAGTACTCCCAACTTTAATAATGGACAAATTTGGGAATACTGTTGATGTATTCTACACAGACGAAGAAAAAGAAAAATACAATTTTTGGAGTACCTATTCATTTAGTTTTCAAATTGGCACCCAAACGATGCATCGGTTTTTTATCGAAGCATATAAAGCCAGGAAATTAAATTATGATTTTGTAATTTTTTATTTAGAAGGCACATGGTTTAATGAAGTAATTGTCAGGAATTATCATGGCCAGACAGTGGAAGTAAAACCTATTGACACGCTAAAACCAGGGCTAAAAAGAATTTTTGAAGAACTTGACAAATTCTTTGCTAACAATAATTATCAGCATGATTTTGTAACAATAACAGATAGTTTAACTTTAAAAATAGAGGGGCTTTTACGTTACTTCTGTGAAAAAATCGGTATCGCAACTTTTAAAACAAGACAGAAAGGTTCTGATAAATTAGTAATGGAAAAGGTACTTGATGATTTATTAGCAGACATTGCGCACGAACCACCTTTAAAACCAGAACAAAAAACAAATTTCGATGAGGAAGACAGAATATTGATTAAATATGTATTGGCAGAAAAGGCTGGGTTAAACTTAAGAAATGCAGTAGCTAGTAGCCTAATTGATATTTTTGAATATTCTTTTGAAAATGTTGTTATTCTTTTCTGCATCATTATCAAATTAAGCAAGTATAAATTTATCGAAACGAAAGGAGAAAGCAATGATAACAGCAGTAAATGAACCACAGGTTGAATATAAAGTTGCACACTGGCGAACTGAATTAAATGACATTTCTTTCGATGATTTTATTTGCGGCATCGAAAATAGTACTGTTATGTTATGCCCACCAAGCGGCTCAATACACATAACTTTTTATAAAAAGCAAAAAAGAAAGCTATCTGCTTTACGAGGAAAATTAACCAAACAGAGTAAAAAGGAAATTGACGAACAAATTTCAAATTTACGCAGCGAATGGGACAGAAATATTTGAATCCTGAAACAGCATTTTAATTACGCTAATGAAAAAACAAAAACGATATATTGACGCTAAATTAAAGACGAACCAACAAAATCAGATTATGGCAACAGAAAAAAATCTTCAATCCTATCAGTCAGGTCACCTGCAGGTAGCTGACAATCACAAGTTGTATTACGAATTGTACGGCAATCCGAAAGGTATTCCCGTTTTATTTCTTCATGGTGGGCCCGGTGCAGGATTTGGCGATAAAGACAAAGCCTTTTTTGATAAACGAAGGTACAATGTTCTTTTTCTCGATCAGCGGGGCGCTTCGAGAAGCATTCCTTTTGGTTCCATCGAAAACAATACTACACAAGACCTGGTTGATGATATCAATAAAATATTGGATCATTTAAATTTTGACAAAGTGTATGTTTTTGGCGGTTCGTGGGGAAGCACCCTCGCGCTCGTTTATGCCATTCATCATCCCGGGCGGGTGCTGGGCCTCATCTTAAGAGGTGTTTGGCTGGCCAACAAATACGCCATCGATCATTATATTACCGGAGGGATTAAAGAGTTTTTCCCGGAAGTGTGGGAACGTTTTGCCAAACTGGTTAAACCCGATGAAAATCCGGTACAATACTATTTGAAAAATATGTTGTCGGATAACAAAGAAATCAGTGACAAGTTTGCCTACGAATGGGCTTATTATGAGATGTCGTTTTACACCATCAATAAAATTTCGGATCCGGCGGAAGCATTGAAAACTTTTTCCCATAAATCGCTCGCCATCCTGGAAGCCCATTTTATTGCAAACAATTGTTTTATCCCCGAGGATTTTATAATGAAGAATATCGATAAAATCAAGCACATCAAAACTACCATCGTGCAGGGAAGGTACGATTTTATTTGCCCGCCGGTGCAAGCTTTCCGTTTGCATGAAGGATTGGAAAATTCCACATTAAACATTGTAAATTCCGGCCATTCGGCTTCCGATCCTGAAACTAAGAAAAAACTAAAATCAGAATTAAGGCGGATTACAACGCTCTAACCCGGATTATTTAGAGTCCGTCTTTTTAGTAAGGTTTCCCTCAGATAACGCTGATATTCGCAAATAAAATCAGCGCAAACCAGCCTTGCCGGCTAGGCAGGTCAGCGAAATCTGCGGGAGACTCTTTGGCCTCGGATAGAAATAAACGCCTTTATGAACACGCACTATTTAACAATGGAAGAGAAATATTTCGAAGGTGAAACCTTCAACAAAATCAACTTCACCAAAAACCAACTTGAAAAAGGTGAATACGAAGACTGCCAATTTATCGATTGCGATTTTTCAAATTCAAGCTTTATAAATATCCGATTTGTAGATTGCCGGTTTCAGGGCTGTAATTTGAGTATGGTAAATTTGAACGGAACAGCCCTGCGGGATATCAGCTTTGAAAACTGTAAAATGTTAGGGCTGCGATTCGAAAATTGTAACAAGTTTTTCCTTTCAGTTAATTTTAACCATTGCATGCTCAATCACTCATCTTTTTATCAAACAAAAATTAAAACCACTTCATTTAAAAATACACAGCTTCACGAAACCGATTTCACTGAAGCCGATTTAAGTGCTTCTATTTTTGAAAACTGCGATCTTTCTGGGGCAATTTTCGACAACACCAACATTGAAAAAGCTGACTTCCGAAGTGCTTTCAATTACATTATCGATCCGGAGAATAACCGAATAAAAAAAGCCAAATTCTCCACTTCAGGGCTGGGTGGTTTACTTTTAAAATATGATATCGAAATAGAATAACAGGCCTTCTCCTTTCGGAGTGCAATACGTAAAACTCCTGATTTGGCAAAACATGCTACGGCTCAGTAATACCCATTTTTGGGGAACGAAGTGAAGCCCCGAAGCCTCAGCTTTTTTTTGTGAAGCATTGTGCCTCTGTGTTTATTTTTTTTCACCACGAAGGCACAAAGGCACGAAGTTTTTTCTCTCTGTGTCTCTGTGTCTCTGTGTCTCTGTGGTCAATTTTTTTCACCACGAAGAACCAAGGCATTAAGATTAAACATTTGGCCATAATTTCAGAGTTCCTGACCTGGGTGTTGTTTTTCAGAAAGTTATGAGTGCTGTGTCGTAATGCACATTGTTGTAGAAAACTTATTAATTTTTCGGGGTAATCCACCCCTCTAACAATTAATAACACCAACCTTATTTAAAATTGCCACATTGAAGCTAAACTCTACTTTTGCCGGCTAATGAAAGAAGCCTGTAAAAATATAACAATAAAGCTTGTTATCCTGCTACTGACAGGGGTAATGGGATTGTTAATTGCCAACAAGGCAACTTTCATGCATGTCCATAAACTCAGTGATGGAACTATAATAGTACATGCTCACCCTTACGATAAATCTCACGATTCAAAACCATACAAATCTCATCAACACACAAAAGCTGAATTTATATTTTTTCAAAATCTGGAAATTCTTTTTCTTGTTGTTTTTTTATCTCTTACATTAATTGCACTTGTTAAAAAAGAGAAAGTTTTATTTGAATTAATAACAATTCCCGACTTAAGCTACATAAATCTTCGGAAAAGCCGGGCACCCCCAATTTCATAATATCAATTTTCGCATCTCATTAGTTTTATTACAAATTTTTTAATTTCTGTAATTCAACACCACTTGTTGTTTGGCAACTCCAACGACAAGAGGGGTTATATCGCCAAAAATGAAATTTATTTATCACGAAAAAACATGATTTTATGAAAAGATTACTTATACTTTTGACAGTATTTACATTGTCGTTTTCACAAATCCTTTTAGCACAAAAATTAAAAACAGATGCCAATATTTTTGGCCATGTTATTTGCATCGATTGCGACGAACACTTGTCATTTGCAACCATTCATGTTAAAGGAACTACAATTGGAACAACAACCGATGAAACGGGGCACTATCAACTAATCAATCTGCCTGAGGGAAAGCATACCATTAAAGCTACATATATGGGATTCAAGCCCGGTGAAATAGAAATATCAATTAAAAAGGGAGAGACAAAAGAGGTGAATTTTGAATTGGAAAAAGATGCCCTGGGACTTGAAGAAGTTGTGATTACCGGGGATAGAAATGCCACAAACAGGATAGAATCGTCAACCATTGTTAATACTATTACGCCTAAACTATTTGCTGCAACACAATCAGTAACTTTAAGCGAAGGATTGAATTTTTGTCCGGGTTTACGCATGGAAAACAATTGCCAGAATTGTGGCTTTTCTCAGGTCAGAATGAATGGAATGGAAGGCCCGTATTCTCAAATTTTAATAAACAGCCGCCCCATCTTTAGCGGTCTGGCCGGCGTTTATGGTTTGGAACTCATACCTTCGGGTATGATCGAACGAGTTGAAGTGATTCGCGGTGGTGGTTCAGCATTATATGGCAGCAATGCCATTGCAGGTACTATAAACCTAATCCTTAAAAACCCTGTCAATAATGCCTATGAGTTTGGTGTAAATAGCGGGCTTATGGGTGTTGGTCTGGATGACGCTGCAAATCCTACACAAGATTACTCAGTAAACTTCAATACATCTTTGGTTTCGGCCGATAATAAAACCGGCATGGCACTTTATGGTTTTTACCGCGACAGAGAACCCTTTGATGCAAACAATGATAATTTTTCTGAAATTGCTTCTTTAAATAATACCACCATTGGCACCCGATTGTACCACCGGTTTGGTACAAGAAACAAACTCACTGCCGATTTCTTCAATATAAAAGAAGAGCGGCGTGGCGGCGATAGATTTGATTATCCTGAACATGAAGCAAATATTGCTGAATCAGTAAATCATAACCTTACAACAGGTGCATTAACTTATGAGCAGTTTTTCAGGGAAACAGACTTGTTTTCAGTTTATGCTTCCGGTCAAAGGGTAAACAGGGATTCGTACTATGGGGCAGGAAAATCCTTGAGCGATTATGGAAACACACAAGACTTTTCTTACACGTTAGGTATCCAATACAATGCACAATTGGGAAGGTCAAATTTAGTTTTCGGTATTGAAAATAACGGTGCCTGGCTTACAGATAAAAAACTGGGATATGCCAATATTGATAATGCAATAATTGCTGACGATACCATTGTAAATATTCCACATACCGATAATGTTGTGGTTGCCGACCAAACTACGAATACCACCGGGGTTTTTGCGCAGTACGAAATCAACTGGAATAAACTTAAAGTTTCTGCCGGGGCACGTTTTGATAATTACAAGGTAAAAGACAAGGAACATTCAGGTTCTAATAAATCCGGAAATGTGTTAAGCCCAAGAATTACTTTTAAATACGACCTCAAAAAGTATTTGCAAGCCAGGTTAAGTTACTCGCAGGGATACCGTGCCCCACAAATTTTTGACGAAGACCTTCACATCGAAACCTCAGGCTCCAGAAGGGTAATCCATGAGAATAGCCCGGGTTTAGAGCAGGAAACAAGTCATAGTTTGATGGCATCCCTTGATTTCAACAAGCAATTGGGCAAAGTTTATGTTGGCTTATTGCTCGAAGGGTTTTACACGCAACTGAATAATCCTTTTGCAAATGAATATAGCGAACCTGACGAAAACGGAACTGTTATTTACACCCGTGTTAATGCTGATGAAGGGGCAAAAATTCAAGGCTTAAATATAGAATTGAATTTAGTGCCAACAGATGAGTTTTCGTTTAAAGCAGGCTTTACCATTCAAAAAAGCAAATACGAACAAGCGCAGGAGTTTGACGAAAAAAGATTTTTCCGCACTCCGAATGATTATGGATACCTCACTTTAGATTGGAAGCCATCGAAAAAATGGGGCTTTTCCACCACCGGCAATTATACAGGAAAAATGCTTGTGCCCTATTTCGGATTACAAATACCTAATCCTGACGATGGTGAGTTGAGAGAAACAGATAGTTTTTTTGATTTAGGATTAAAAGTACGGTACAACCTCAAGTTGAATGGCGCTACACTGCAATTATTTACCGGTGTAAAAAATATTTTTAATTCATATCAAAATGATTTCGATAGCGGAATTGACCGCGACCCAGGATATATTTACGGACCAATGAATCCCCGCACAATATACTTCGGATTAAAGATTGGAAATTTTTTAATGTGAAAAATAAATCCTGTTCTTCCGCACTCTTTCCCGGTAGCCGTTATTTGTAGTAACTTTGCACAGTAAAATTATACGCCTCTAACCCAGGTTTATTTACATAAAAAAAGCCTAATGAGTAAAGGGCTCATATTGTTTTAAACATCACAAATCACCAAATACATTTTGCTCCATGATTGAACTGGGAAAATACAACGATCTGAAATTTTTAAGTGAGACTGCCGAGGGACTTCAACTTGGCGACGAATCGGGACAGGAAATTCTGATGCCTTCAAAATATTGCCCCCGGGAGGCTAAAGCCGGCGATACCATCAAGGTTTTTGTTCACAACAATAACGAAGGCAAATTGGTGGCCACAACCCAAAAACCAAAATTAACCCTTGGCGAATTTTCGCTTTTGCAGGTTAAGACCATTGCTGATGGTGTGGGCGCTTTCCTGGCATGGGGTGTCGATAAAGATTTGATGGTTCCTTTCAGGGAGCAAAAGCAAAAAATGGAAGAAGACAGATGGTATATCGTTTACCTTGATATCGACCTGGAAACCGACAGGCTTTATGGCAGCAGCCGTATTGAAAGGTTTTTGCAAAACGAAATCATTACCGTTAGCGAAAATCAAGAGGTAGAAGTTTTGGTATGGAAAAAAACTGATCTTGGATTTTCGGTAATCGTCAACAACATTCACCAGGGGCTCATTTTCAATAATGAAATCTTTTCCGAACTTAATGTCGGTGATAAAATGACCGGGTATGTTAAAAATATTCGTGAAGACAACAAAATAGACATCTCACTTCAGCCTGCCGGGTACGACAAATTTAATGATGCCAATACAGAAACCGTTTTCAAAGCGCTCGAACAAAACAACGGATACCTGCACTTCACCGACAAGAGTAGCCCCGACGAAATTTATTCAAAATTCGGCATGAGCAAAAAAGCCTTCAAAAAAGCCATTGGAGCTTTATACAAAATGCGTAAAATTGAGATAAACCCCGAAGGCATCAAGCTTTTATAAGTTTAGAAACGATTGAAAAATCAAAACCAAAAATCATTGGTTAACTTTTTTCAAGATTCCGGGCAACCTCCTCTACATTGGGACTTGCTGAAAAAAATAAAATCTTATAATTTGTTTTAATATTTAGGTGCGCTGCACCTCCCGATTTAATACTAATACCCCGCTTCGCCGCGAGGCGAGGATTATCGCCACTCTGTGGCTATCCTTTCAGGTGCGGAGCACCGGTAATCTTTGTAGAATTCTTTCCAGCTATTTAGAAAAAGGTGCGGCGCACCGCAATATTTGATGCAAGGATTTTTAATAAATTGCTTCCAAAACATTTTAGTAGGAATCAAATTTCTTGGAATAACCATATACATACCAAAAGATTAGGCTTTTTTCAGCAGACCCTTCTAAATTATAAACCGAGATAGTTAACATCTCACAAATTTTTGAAAATCATTCATTTCTTATTTACTAAGGTAAAATCCAGCTACACCAAAACAAAAAACAGGTTCACTCAAAAGGCTTACTTTTGCCGAAATAATTGATGAATGAACAGTTTTGAAAGTTTAAACCTTACCAAAGCCTTACTTGAAGCAATCCAGGATTTGGGATTCACCACCCCCACTCCTATCCAATCAGAAGCACACCCTGTAATTCTTTCGGGACAAGATGTGGTGGGAATTGCCCAAACCGGCACGGGCAAATCGCTTGCCTACCTGCTACCCATCCTGAAAGAGATGACCTTTTCGAAGCAAAATACACCACGAGTGCTAATTATTGTTCCCACGCGCGAATTGGTTTTGCAGGTTGTGGAGCAAATCGAAAGCCTGTCCAAATACATGACCCTAAGAACCATTGGCTTGTATGGTGGCACCAATATCAATACCCAAAAAATAACAGTTAATACCGGATCAGACATTGTTGTAGCCACCCCCGGACGCTTATACGATTTGGCACTTACGAGGGTTCTCAAACTCAACGACATCAAAAAACTTGTCATCGATGAGGTGGATGTAATGCTCGATCTTGGCTTTCGGTTTCAGTTGAAAAACATCCTGGAGTTTCTGCCCGAACGCCGGCAAAATATGATGTTTTCGGCAACCATGACCGAAGAAGTGGATGAACTTATCGATGATTTTTTTAAGTCTCCGGTTAAAGTCACCATCGCGCTAAGTGGAACGCCCCTCGACAATATCGCCCAGCAATGTTATCCTGTGCCAAACTTTTTCACCAAAGTAAACTTGCTGGCATACATTCTTAAAAACAAAACAGAATACAGCAAAGTATTGGTTTTTGTTTCGAGCAAAAAAAATGCTGACCGATTGTTCGAAGCGTTGGAAGAAACTTTTGGAAAAGAAATGGGCATTATTCATTCCAACAAATCACAGAACTACCGCATAAGAAACATCCGCCAATTTGATGAAGGCGCTAACCGCATCCTCATCACCACCGATGTAATGGCCCGCGGGCTGGATTTGGAAAGTGTGAGTCATGTTTTCAATTTCGACACACCTGCCTATCCCGAAAACTACATCCACCGCATTGGGCGCAGTGGCCGCGCTGAGAAGGAAGGCAAGTCCGTCCTGTTTTACACCGAAAAAGAAAGAGAAGCAAAGGAAGCCATTGAAGCGCTCATGGAAATGGAAATCCCTGAATTGGCATTTCCTGAAGAAGTTGAGATATCCGAATTACTACTTCCCGAAGAAAGACCTAAAATTATAATAAGCCGAAACCGGAAAACAGAAATTGCCGAGCCCGGCGGTGCTTTTCACGAAAAGAAAGAGAAAAACAAAAAAAGCAACCTGGGAGGCTCATACAAAAGGGAGTTGGCAAAAAAATATAAAAAGCCCAAAACCCGTGGCGATAAGAATGTAAATAAGGCTAAAAAAAGGCGATAGCCGGGATTTTTTATAGTTTCAGAACTCCTTACTTACTGTAAATCAACTGTAGTGAAAGATACATCTGAGTGAGTCTTTGTGCCCCCGATAGCTATCGGGGTGTCTAAGTGGTAACTTATTAAAAATAAACACTGAGGCACTTAGAACACATAGAAACACTAAGCAAAAAAGGAGAAATAATAATTGAATTGGTGACATATTAATTTACGATAATAATAGTAAAACTCATTGATTTGTAACTTGCGGGTCAGGATATCTGCTTTTAATAATGTAGTAAAACAAGAAATCTAAACTATAATTCAGCATAAAATGATGGCAAAAACACAACTTCGGGTGGCAGTGGTACAAGCTACTCCCGTCATTTTTGATTTGAAAAAATCCTTACAAAAAACCATTGCACTCATCCATGAATGTAAAAAACAACACGCCGAACTCATTCTATTTCCTGAATCATTTATTCCGGCATACCCACGCGGCCTCGACTTTGGCGCAGTTGTAGGAAAAAGAACGGATGAAGGCCGCAAACTCTGGCAACGTTACCACGACAACAGCCTTGTAGTTCCCGGCCCTGAAACCCTGGCCTTATGTGAAGCGGCCAAAAGTGCCAATGCTTTTATTGCCCTTGGAATAACTGAGCGGGATAAAATCAATGGCAGTCTTTATTGTACTTTGCTATATTTTTCCCCTTCCGGGGAATTAATCGGGAAGCACCGCAAACTTAAACCCACCGGCACCGAGCGTGTAATCTGGGGTGAAGGCGATGGTAAAACACTCACCACTTTTGATGCAGGGTTTGCTCTAGTTGGCGGATTGATTTGCTGGGAAAATTATATGCCCGAAGCACGCCTTTCGATGTACAGGAAAGGAGTTCAGATTTACCTCGCTCCCACTGCCGATGCCCGTGAATCGTGGCAGAGCACCATGAAACACATAGCCATGGAAGGCCGTTGTTTTGTGATGGGATGTAACCAGTTTGTAAAAAAAACAGACTACCCCGACGATTTGATACCTCTACTCCGGGATGAACCTGAGGTTATGAGCAATGGCGGGAGTGTAATCGTTTCACCAATGGGTGAAGTAATTTGTGGCCCGGCCTGGGGAGAAGAAAAAATACTGGTTGCCGACTTGGATTTAACCGAGGTAAGCCGTGCAAAAATGGATTTTGATGTTACAGGCCATTATGCCCGACCCGATGTTTTTAAACTTGATATTCAGGATCAGCCGGAAACCATCATCGCTGATTAATAATTACGATTTTTGTAAATCATCAAAAAATTAAGACAATGAAATCAGTGAGCGAAATAATCCAAAACATCCCGAATATAAAATTTGCCGGTAGCGGAAATTTCTTTTTGATGGCCGGTCCCTGTGTGATAGAAAATGAAACTTCCCCCTACGAAATAGCCGAAAGAATTGTTGCCATCACCAACAAGTTAAAAATTCCGTTCATTTTCAAGGCTTCCTACCGCAAGGCCAATCGATCAAAACTAAGTTCTTTTACAGGAATTGGTGATGAAAAGGGATTAAAAATCCTTACAGGAATAAAAAGCAAATTTGGAGTTCCTGTGGTTACCGACATCCACACCGCCGAAGAAGCCGCCCGGGCTGCCGAATATGTTGACATATTGCAAATACCTGCTTTCCTTTGCCGGCAAACTGATTTACTTGTGGCTGCTGCAAAAACCGGAAAAGTGATCAACATCAAAAAGGGTCAGTTTCTCTCGGCCGAATCCATGCAATTTGCGGTTGAAAAGGTTCGCGAAGCAGGCAACGAAAACATCATGCTTACCGAAAGGGGCACCATGTTTGGCTATCAGGATTTACTTGTGGATTACCGTGCCATTCCCGAAATGCAGAAAAATCAGGTTCCCGTAGTTTTGGATTGTACCCATTCGCTACAGCAGCCAAACCAGGCAGCCGGGGTTACCGGTGGCCGCCCCGATCTCATCGGCACCATCGCTAAAGCCGGTGTTGCCGTTGGTGTTGACGGCCTTTTCATCGAAACCCACCCCAATCCTGCCAATGCACTATCGGATGGTGCAAACATGCTTCATCTTGATAAACTGGAGAAACTCCTTACCGATTTACTAAAAATAAGAAAAGCAATCTTGTGAAAAATTCATAATTGTAAAGTAATAATTTTAGGTGGCGGAATTTAATACCAAATCATCATGACCCCATCCTGCCGAGCTTTGCTCGTGCATGCACGAGACTTCGTCTCGACACCGACCCCTTCTCCGCCAGCTGGCGGAAAGGGAGACCAGCCGCACTGGCCAAGGCAACGGCCAGTGCGATGGCATCCTCCCCTTTCAGGGGGATCCCGAAAGCTATCAACGATTTTATTAGGGGTATTAATTAGTGGTTTTCGCTTGTTAATAAACTGATAAACAATTTATCAAGATAATTTTACGAAATCTAATTATGGCG
>Ga0307991_1002829_pt1 | contig 11552 bp, 8 predicted proteins | sample EllFjometagen131_FD_203146 | JGI IMG/M metagenome (GOLD analysis project Ga0307991, IMG submission 203146) | Marine microbial communities from Ellis Fjord, Antarctic Ocean - #131 | ecosystem: Environmental > Aquatic > Marine > Unclassified | place: Southern Ocean | collected 2014-10-08 | reverse complement strand
GCTTTTGAATAATATTTCGATGCCTTTTTCTTCCAGGATGGCAGGAACAAAATCAAATTCGCCCATAGAAACTCCACCTGAAAGCAGGACCATATCGCTGCTGTCAAGTGCTTCTTCCAGCATTTTTCGGGTTGATTCAGGACTGTCTTTAGCAATGCCAATATATCGACCATTTATTCCAATCTGCTGAAGTTGAGCCATTATCTGGGCTGCATTGCTGTTACGTATTTGAGAAATACCTGGCGTTTCTTGTGGTTCAACCAATTCGTCACCAGTAGAAATAACTGAAACTTTTACTTGTCTATATACTTGAATAAAAGTTTTCCCCACCGATGCAAGTACAGGAATATGTTGTGCTTTTATTAGCGTTCCGCTTTTGAGTACTAAATCTTCTGCTTTCAAATCTTCACCAATGAGGCAGATATTGGAATTATTTTTAATTTGAACAACTTTGATTTTATCATTCACAATTTCAGTATGTTCCACCATAACAATGAAGTCAGCACCTTCGGGAACTGCTGCACCTGTCATAATTTGAGAGCATTGATTTGGTCCAATTATTTTGGATGGAGCATATCCTGCCGGAATTACCTCCAAAATTTCCAGATCGTTTTCTAAATCTTGTTTTCTACAAGCATACCCATCCACTGCCGATTTATCAAATGGCGGCATATCCATATCTGAATATATATTTTCAGCCAAAATTTTTCCCAGGCTATTTTGAAATGGGATTAGTTCCGTGCCTAAAGTATAAGCAGATTGCTCAATGATCTTAAAAGCTTCTTCTTGTTTAATCATTCTAAAAATATTAAAGTGCAAAAGTAGCTATATTGCAAGTATTACAAAAGCAATTTCCGAACCAATATGTTTTTTTTAACATATCGGATATTTATTAGTTTGGGAAGCACTTTTGAGGCTTCCTGATTGGCTATTATTTGTTTCGAAACAAAGATTGAAGCATTTTTTTCTTATTTTTGAGGATTATATTGGTTTAAAAAATAATAGGTTTTTATGGAAAATTTTATCGTTTCTGCAAGGAAATATCGACCTTTAACTTTCGATACTGTAGTGGGTCAAAAATCGATTACAAATACGTTAAAAAATGCCATCAAGAATCATTATTTAGCTCAGGCTTATTTATTTACAGGTCCAAGGGGAGTTGGAAAAACAACAGCAGCTCGTATTTTCGCCAAAACAATTAATTGTTTAAATCTTGATTTAGAAAAGAATCCAGATATAATTGAACCTTGCAATGAATGCGAATCTTGCCTATCGTTTAGTCAAAATGCTTCTTTTAATATTATGGAACTCGATGCTGCGTCTAACAATTCGGTGGATGATATTCGCCGTTTAGTTGATCAGGTTCGTATTCCACCTCAAGTTGGAAAATACAAAGTTTATATCATCGATGAGGTTCATATGCTATCGCAAGCAGCTTTCAATGCTTTTTTAAAAACACTGGAAGAACCGCCGTCTTATGTTAAATTTATTTTGGCCACTACTGAAAAACATAAAATCATTCCAACCATTCTTTCTCGTTGTCAGGTCTTTGATTTTAAGCGAATTAGTATTGATGATATTGCTTCCCATTTGCGTTTTGTTGCAGAAAAAGAAAATGTGGAGGTCGATGATGAAGCCTTGCATTTAATAGCACAAAAAGCGGATGGAGCTATGCGCGATGCCCTATCCATTTTTGATCAATTGGTGAGTTTTACATCAGCTAAAGTTACCTATCAAAATGTTGTAGAAAATTTACATGTTCTCGATTATGATTATTTCTTTAAAATCAGCGATCAGTTTTTAAGCGGAGATATCACTTCTGTTTTGCTCATCTTAAACGATATTATTGAACGTGGATTCGATGGTCAGCATTTCTTAATAGGATTAGGTGAGCATTTACGAAATCTATTAATCAGCAGAGATACGATGACAATTCCTTTATTGGAGACATCGGCAACTATCAAACAGCGTTATTTGGAAAATGCTAATAAATTTCCTGCTGCATTTTTGCTAAAAGCGTTGGATTTAAACACACAATGCGATGTGAATTATAAAGCCAGCAACAATAAACGGCTTTTAATAGAATTGACTTTAATGCAAATGGTTGCGATTGGCAGTGGGATTTCTGAATCAACACCGGAAAAAGAAATTCCGGCGTTGCCACTAAAAAAAAAGACTGAAAGCGAACTGATTTCTAAATCTTATGAAACAACCCCTGTTGTGGAAGAGATCAAGGCAGAGGAGCCGCCAATAACAAAGTCTGTTGTTAGCGAACCAGAAAAAAAAATAGAGGCACCTGATATCGTTTCAAATACTGAAGAACCAGTTCAAAATATCCCTTTGAAGCGTATGCCAAAAGGAATGGGTTTGGGGGTTTCAATAAAAGCCGAAGAAAATTCGAAAGAAGAAGACCTCAATCCTGAGGCCTATATGATTGGTAAAGAAGATATTGCTGATAATTTTAGTCAGGAAGATGTAGATAAAATTTGTGATGAGTTTTTGGAAAGCATCAAGCAACATCAAAGTTTGTATGCAACGCTAAAAAGCAATAGGGCAAAAATTATGGAGGGATCGATTGTGCTATTGAGCGTTTACAACGATGCACAAAAAAGTGTTTTAAGTGATAAATTATTCGATTTAGTGAAATTGTTAAGAATCAGATTGAATAATTATAAACTGAAGGTTGAAATCAAGATCATTGAAAATGAAAATAAAACAATACTTTCTAGTCCTGCCGATAAGTACGATGCCATGGTTGAAAAAAATCCCAATTTGAAGAAATTAACAGACAATCTGAATCTTGAACTTGAATTCTAGTAGCCTTAAAAATAAGCATCTATTGAAGCATGAAAATTAAAAGTTTACTAAAAACCCTTGGACCTGGATTATTGTATGCCGGAGCTGCTGTTGGCGTTTCACATTTGGTACAATCAACAAGAGCTGGAGCTAGTTATGGCTTTGAATTAATTTGGGTAGTGATAGCCGCCAATATTATAAAATATCCATTTTTTGAATTTGCTCCACGCTATGCAACAGCTACCGGAAAATCCCTAGTGGAAGGATACCATACAACTGGAAAATGGGCGATTGGCATTTTCGCCGGACTAACCTTAAGTACCATGTTTGCTTTACAGGCTGCTGTAACAGTAGTAACGGCTGCTTTATTGGGAAGTATTTTTGGTATCACGCTAAGCTCAAACAGTTTAACTGTCATTATTTTATTTTTTACAATGTTTGTGTTACTTAGTGGGAAATTTGCTGCTTTAGATAAAATGATTAAAGTGATTATTTTAACCCTCTCGGTATCCACTTTAGTGGCTGTAATTGCTGCTTTTGACATAAAAACAGTTGATACACTCAGTTTTGATTGGGGTAGTACAGTTGATTTAGCTTTTTTAATTGCTTTGGTTGGATGGATGCCTGGGCCTATCGATATATCTACCTGGCATTCAAGCTGGACAGTAGCCAAAATGGAATCCAGTGGCCATAAACCAACTATGAAAGAGTCGCTTTTTGATTTTAATTTTGGATATATCGGAACAGCATTTTTAGCCATGGGTTTTGTTTCTTTGGGTGCGTTTGTTATGTATGGATCAGGGAAAGAACTTTCAGGCAATGGAGTGGTTTTTGCAGGTCAGCTTATCGAAATGTATACTTTCTCGTTAGGCAAATGGGCCTATTGGATAATTGCCATTGCAGCTTTAACAACGATGTTTTCTACAACAGTTACCGTTCTTGATGCGTATCCGCGTGTTATGCAGCCGACTTCAGAATTATTGTTTCCTGCTTTAAAAACAAAAAATGAAAAAAGCAGAACGCCTTATGCTATCTGGATGCTAATCACCATTTTAGGCACATTAGCTCTGTTGGTTTATTTTGGGCAGAGTATGCGTTTTATTGTGGATATGGCCACTACGATATCTTTTGTTGCTGCGCCTGTTTTGGCCATTTTAAACTACAAGGCAGTAACGCATCCTAATTTTCCTGAAGAAGGAAAACCAAAAAAATGGCTTTTGGTTTATGCTTGGATTGGAATGATTTTTTTGAGTTTGTTTAGCCTATTCTATTTTGTTTGGCGCTTTTTGCTTTAACATTTTAATCATTTTATAACAGAGTCACTAATTTTGGGTATTTAAATATTAAGTTTGTCTCTATATAAGATTAAAACCTAATTTTGCTTTATGGAAACATTTATTGCCAGTTTAGTCCCTATCATTAAACAATCAATAATGATAACCAGTTTTGTACTGGTAATGATGCTGATAATAGAATTTTTAAATGTTAAATCTCGAGGGAATTGGGCCAAACATCTAAAAAATTCTCCTTTTTTGCAGCTGGTTTTTGCAGCTTTTATGGGAATTATTCCAGGTTGTTTGGGAGCCTATACGGTTGTTTCGCTTTATGCACATGGCATAGTAAAGTTTGCTGCTTTGGTAACTGTTATGATCGCTACCTCGGGCGATGAAGCTTTTGTTATGTTCTCGGTTATTCCAGAAGCAGCGCTATGGATCAATGGAATTATTTTTCTAATTGCCATATTTGTAGGTTGGTTATTGATGACTTTTGGCAAACGATTTGAATTCTTCTGTGTACCCCCTGGCCATATGGTTATTCATGAAAACGAGGTAGAGCAAGCCGTCATTAAAACGAAAACAGTTTGGCAGAACCTTAAGAATATTAGTTTTACAAGAGCTCTTTTAATAACTGGGATATTATTATTCCTTTTTGCTTTATTATCGGGAGCTATGGGACACGATCATACTGAATTCAGTATAGTTGATGGCCATATACAAAAAGAATTGCAGGATCATGGTCACCACGAAATTGATTGGGTTAAAATTACTTTTGTGCTTATATCGGGAGTTGCTTTTTTTATCTTTTTATTCTCAAGCGATCATTTCTTGGAAGATCATTTGTGGGGTCATGTGATTAAAAAGCACTTCTTAAAAATTCTACTTTGGAGTTTTTCTGCTATGCTATTTGTTAGTGTATTGGATCAGTTTTATGATGTAAATAATTGGATATCTGATAATCTATGGGTAATTCTTATTATAGCCGTGGTGATTGGTGTTATTCCTGAATCAGGGCCTCACTTTATCTTCATCATGCTCTTTTTCCAAGGAATGATTCCTTTTAGCATATTGTTGGCTAGTTCTATTGTACAAGATGGACATGGAGCACTCCCATTACTAGCGGAATCGAGAAAAAGCTTTGTGGTGATGAAAGCAATTAATATTGCTGTAGGCTTAATTGCGGGTGGTATAGGCTTATTGGCTGGGTTTTAATATTGATTAAAAAAATCTTTGCTCATTCAAAAATGTTTGTATATTTGCAGCGCTTTAAAACAATTGCGGATGTGGCGTAATTGGTAGCCGCGCTAGACTTAGGATCTAGTGCCGAGAGGCGTGGGGGTTCGAGTCCCTTCATCCGCACTAAACCGTTGAAGTTTTCAACGGTTTTTTTTATGTCAAAAACTGTAACTCTTTTCTCAAACTTTCGTCCTATCCTTATACATAAATTTAATCGTTCCGTATAAAAAATTTTTAGTTATGAGAAAAATAGGCTTGTTTTTAGTTGCAATTTGCTTGCTTCAACTAACTGATTTAAAAGCGCAGAAAAACTCAGAATCCTCTTTTGCTTTTGGTATTCCAACAAATAAAGTGGGGATTGGTTTTGGCAATTTGCATCAGTTTAGTGGAATTCGTATCAATATTATGGATAAGCATGTGAATCAAATAAATGGGATAAATATCACGTTTTGGAATCACAAAGAAAATACTGAAGCTGTTGTAAATGGGCTTTCTGTAGGGATGATTCCTAGTGCAGGAAGATTGAATGGTGTTAATATTGGTGGTCTCGGATTGAGTGCACATGAAAGTATAAACGGCTTAAATATTGCTGGTTTGGGTTTGGGTGCAGGTGAAAATATTGATGGAATATCCATTGCTGGTTTAGGTTTGGGTAGTGGCGGCCAAATAAATGGAATTGCTGTTGCAGGCTTGGGTTTAGGCTCGGGTACGGATATGAATGGTGTAATTGTTGGTGGATTAGGAGTAGGTTCTGGAAAGGATATCAATGGAATTGTTATTGCCGGATTGGGCTTAGGTGCTGGAAGTGACATTCGTGGAATTGCAATAGGTGGATTAGGAATGGGAGCAGGCAGAGATATTCGTGGAATTACTTTAGCAGGTTTAGGTTTAGGAGCAGGAAGAGATATTAGTGGTCTTACATTCTCAGGCATTGGAATTGGTGCAGGAAGAAATTTGAGTGGTATTCAGATAGCTGGAATTGGAATAGGTGGCGGAAAACAAGTTAAAGGAATAAGTATTGCCGGAATTGGTATTGGAGCTGGCGAAGAAATTAAAGGCATCCAAATTGCTACAGCAATTATCCGAAGTGAAGGCAAAATAAGCGGGATTAGTATAGTTCCGGGTTACTTAAAGGCTGATAAATACAAAGGTTTGTCCTTTTCAGGGTATTCACGAACGAGCGAAATGACAGGTATTTCCATTGCCTTATTTAATTACACTGAAAAATTAAAAGGCATCCAAGTTGGATTGCTTAATTATGCGGGAAACAATAGAAAAGGATCGCGCTGGTGGCCGATATTAAATATTCACTAAGTGATAAAAAAGGTGCAATTTTCTTCAAACTGCACCTTTTTTGATTTTTACTAAAACCGATAAGCCGCTTTTCTTAAATCATTCATATTCCGAATAGGTCTGGGAGGCTTGAGTTTATCTGATAAAAACTTATAAATTTTCACGCGAATCTGATTCGCTTTTTTGGTATCGATACGATCAAAAGAATGCCCACCAGGTACAGCCTGATAAATTTCATATTCAAACTTTTTGCCATCTGCTTTTAGCGATTTTATTAAATGTTCAACTTCTAAAACATTTACATCATCGTCAATGGTATTTGTATGAATAAGTAAAGGTGTATCTTTCATTCGATGCGTATTCCATGCGGGAGAGCGTCTGCGGTATTCTGCAACATTTTCCTGAGCAGTTTTTCCAATGTGATAATCTGCTGAATACAGGTCGCGGTAATCGTCATCCTGATAACCCATACGAGCAATTAAATCGCTTACAGGCACACCGGCAAAACAAACTTGATAATCATCTGGATGATCGAAAATATTCAGCAATGAAATCAATCCTCCATGACTCCATCCAATAATTCCAACCTTATTTTTATTGACAATATCATAATTTTCAACCATATGATTGCGAGCTGCATAAACATCTTCTGTTTCTAATCCGCCGTAATCAATATTTCTATAATAAGAGCCTCCATAGCCAGTACTACCACGATATTCAGGAGCCACAACGATATAACCTTGAGCCATCAGTTCGCGAATAATATGCGTATAATAGGTTGATAAATTAGAATGAACACCACCATGAGGCAGAACTATTAATGGATATTTACCATCAGGATCGACCCAACGGGGAATAAATACATAAGTCCAAAATTTTAATGGGTTTCCATAACCTAAGGACGTGGGATTTTTCATATTGGTTCTAGGTGGACCAGCAATGTAAAGTTTATCAACAAATGCTACATCTCCAACACGTTGATACCATAAAATATCATCACTTTGTTTTGACAGAATATCTAACTTGTGTCGTAAGTTTTCGTTATCTTGCTGAAGCGATTTTAAGCTGTTTAAAATTTCATTCGTGTTTTCCTGTGCATGAAGTTGGAAACTTCCAAAAAATAGAAATCCTATTAATATAGAGCGTAAAAGGTTTTTCATTCGGTTTGTTTTTTTATTACTTAATCTCAAAAGTACGATAATTTTCAATGTAAGTAAAAAACATATTTATGTTTAACGGAATATTAGCAATCAAAACCCACTAGCTTTATTTGTAATTTCATGGCACCCTTGCTATTTAATTACTCGACATTTATGAGTAGTAAGGCAATGAATCTATTTTCCTCATTTGAGAGCCGGAATTTTTAAAAAAATACGTATATTTGCAGCCCTTAAAAACAGGGGAAATAGAATTGATTTTTAATCCATTAGTAATTCAATTTATAAATGAATATTACAAAAGAAAGCACAGGTGATTTAACAGCATTGATTACTGTTGAAATAAATGAAAATGATTATGCCGATAAAGTAAAAAGTGGCTTAAATGATTACCGTAAAAAGGCCAATATACCTGGCTTTAGAGCTGGTAAAGTTCCTTTTGGCATTGTTAATAAAATGTATGGTAAAGCCGTTTTAGGCGAGGAAGTAAATAAAATACTTTCGGAAAAGTTAAACACTTATATTACTGAAAACAAGTTAAATTTATTAGGAAATCCTTTGCCTAGTCTTGAAAAAGAAGACAAAGTTGATTTGGAAAACGATAAAGATTTTACTTTTTATTTTGATATTGCTTACTCTCCTGAAATTAATTTGGAGTTGAATGAAAAAATTAAATCCAATTATTTCGATATTGAAGTAAGCGATAAAATGACAGATGATTATGTGCTTGATATTCAATCTCGTTTTGGTGAACATACGCATCCTGAAACAGTTACGGAAGGATCAGAGATAACAGCCGAATTTAAACAATTGGATGCTGAAGGAAATGTACTTGAAGGGGGCATTGCTCACAAAGGAAACTTAAAATTAGAGGACATTAAATTAAAAACCATCACCAAAAAATTTGTTGGAACTGCCAAAGGCGATAAAGTAATTTTAGATCCAATGAAAGCGTTTAAAGATGCTGATATGGTTTCAAAAATACTGGCGGTAACCAAAGAAATGGTTGAAGATTTGAAAGCAGATTTTGAAGCTGAAATTACAGAGGTGAATTTCACAATTCCTGCTGAAGTCAACGAAGACTTATTTAAAAAAGCGTATCCTACCGACGAAATCAAAACCGTTGATGAATTTAGATCGAAAGTTAAGGAAGATGCTTCCAAGCAGTTTATTGGCGAAAGCGATAAATTATTTATGTCGGAAACAGTGGATATGTTAATTGAAAAAGCCGGTATTGAAGTGCCTGTCGATTTCATGAAACGTTGGGTATTGGCTAATAATGAAGGAAAATTAACAGCAGAACAAATTGATGCTCAGTGGGCTAGTTATGAGCATTCTTTAAAATGGCAATTATTGCAAGATAAATTGTTTAAAGAAAATACAATTAAAGTTGAAGCTGCAGAAGTTCGTGAGCATGTTAAAGGTTTTATTGGCGGTCAATATTTTGGTGGTCAGGAACAAAACGAAGCCTTTACCAGCCAGATAGATGGTATTGTTGATTCTGTGATGCAAAATAAAGAAGAAGTAAATAAAATTTACGACCAACTTTACGATAAAAAATTGCTCGACTTATTCAAAGAAAAACTATCTTTAAAAAATAAATCAATCTCTTTAGAAGATTTTATAACTAAAGCTAGTCAACCACCAAAAGTATAAGAATTATGGATCCAAACGAATTTAGAAAATACGCCACCAAGCATATGGGTATCAGCTCTTTAGCGCTGGATAGCTATAGCTCTACAATGCAAAATTATATTTCACCTACCATTATTGAAGAGCGTCAGTTAAACGTCGCGCAAATGGATGTTTTTTCAAGATTGATGATGGATCGTATCATCTTTTTGGGTGTTCCTATCGACGATTATGTCTCAAATATCATTCAGGCACAATTGCTTTTTTTAGAAAGTGCTGATGCTGAAAAGGATATTCAGATTTATTTAAATACTCCCGGTGGTTCTGTTTATGCTGGCCTAGGTATTTATGATACAATGCAATATATCAATCCCGATGTTGCCACAATTTGTACAGGAATGGCCGCATCCATGGGAGCCGTTTTATTGTGTGCAGGCACTAAAGGAAAACGCACTGCTTTAAAACATTCACGTGTTCTGATTCATCAGCCTATGGGTGGAGCATCAGGACAAGCTTCCGATATTGAAATTACTGCTCGTGAAATCCTAAAATTGAAAAAGGAACTTTACGATATTATTGCCAGTCATAGTGGACAAACGTTTAAGAAAATTGAAAAAGATAGCGACCGTGATTATTGGATGACTTCAATTGAGGCCAAAAAATATGGAATGATTGATGAAGTGTTAGGCTTGAAATAATTGAAAAACGCGTATAGACTACCTTAAAGATTTTTGTCTTTGGGGTAGTTTTTTTATAAGATAAATTTAGATGGCAAAAAAAAATATTACCGATTCTTGTTCTTTTTGCGGACGTCCTAAAGAAGATGTTCAGCTTTTAATAGCAGGATTTAATGCGCATATTTGCGATTCGTGCATTGAACAGGCCTATTTGATTTTAAAAGAAGAAATCCATGGTCAAAAAAATATAGCTGATTTCTCTTCGGGAGAATTGTTAAAACCAGTTGAAGTAAAAGCGCACCTCGATGAATATGTAATCGGGCAAGATGCAGCAAAACGTATGCTGTCAGTAGCTGTTTACAATCATTATAAACGCCTTACGCAACCTGATAGCAAGAAGTTTGCAGATGTTGAGATTGAAAAATCGAATATGATTGTAGTTGGTGAAACTGGAACAGGAAAAACTTTGTTAGCCAGAACAATTGCGCGCGTTTTAAATGTTCCTTTTGCTATTGTTGATGCCACTGTCTTAACCGAAGCTGGTTATGTTGGTGAAGATGTGGAGAGTATATTATCCAAATTATTGCAAGCTGCTGATTACGATGTTAAAGCAGCAGAACGTGGCATTATTTTTATTGATGAATTGGATAAAATTGCACGAAAAAGTGATAATCCAAGCATAACTCGCGATGTTTCCGGTGAAGGTGTTCAACAGGCACTTTTGAAATTGCTTGAAGGTACAATAGTCAATGTGCCACCACAAGGAGGAAGAAAGCACCCTGAACAAAAAATGATTCAGGTAGACACCAAAAATATTTTGTTTATTGCAGGTGGAGCCTTTGATGGCATTGAAAGAAAAATTGGTTCTCGCTTAAAAGCCAATATGTTAGGTTATGGTGCAAAGAAAGAAACAGGAAAAATTGATAAGAAAAATCTTTTGCAATACATTACTCCAGGCGATTTAAAGGCTTTTGGTTTGATTCCAGAAATTGTGGGTCGACTTCCAATTGTTACTTACTTAAATCCTTTGGATAAAGAAGCGTTGCGTAGAATTTTAATTGAGCCAAAAAATGCCTTGATTAAACAATATGCAAAATTGTTTGATATGGACAATATTCAGCTCGATTTTCAGGATAGTGCTGTCGATTTTGTTGTTGAAAAGGCGCTGGTTTCAAAAATTGGTGCACGTGGTTTGCGTTCCATAATGGAAGCTATTATGGGCGATGCTATGTTTGAAATTCCATCAATAAAAGATATAAAAGCTTTAAAGGTTGACAGAAAATATGCTGAGAGTAAATTCAGTCAAAATAATGAGGTCAGCCAAAAAGTTGCCTGATCTGACTCTGATTTCAAACATTCTTGTTTATATCCCATTAAGGGCATTATTTTTGTAGCATATTGAGTAAATATTTATTCATGAAGACATTTGTATTTACCTTGTTATTTTTGATAATCAGCTTGTTAGCGCATTCCCAGCATAATGA
>Ga0307991_1002828_pt1 | contig 11555 bp, 10 predicted proteins | sample EllFjometagen131_FD_203146 | JGI IMG/M metagenome (GOLD analysis project Ga0307991, IMG submission 203146) | Marine microbial communities from Ellis Fjord, Antarctic Ocean - #131 | ecosystem: Environmental > Aquatic > Marine > Unclassified | place: Southern Ocean | collected 2014-10-08 | reverse complement strand
TGCTTCCGACTCTGTAATGGTTCCTGTCCAATGCGAATATTTTGCTTTGGAAGGATTAGGCAAACTGCTTAATACTATAAAAATTGTCCAATCCCGCTTAAATACAAGTTTGGATATTGAAGGCATATTACTAACAATGTATGATTCGCGTTTACGCTTATCAAAACAAGTGGTTAAAGAGGTGAAGACTCATTTCCAGCAGATGGTATTCAAAACCATTATCAATAGAAATACAAAATTGAGTGAAGCACCAAGTTTTGGCGAAACTGCCATTATGCATGATGCTACCAGTGCCGGAGCTATTAATTATTTAAATTTGGCACGTGAAATATTACAAAAAAACAATATGACTAGCCTCACGGCGAAAAATAAAAAAGCATAAGTATGAGTAAAAAGCAAGCCATGGGCAGGGGTTTGGATGCCATTCTGGGAAGCCCCGATACTGACATTACTTCAAAGGATATATCTGGCAACTATGTAGTTGGAGCAGTTGCCGAACTTGCCATACATCTTATTGATGCCAATCCATTTCAGCCTCGTAGCGAATTTGAAGAACAAGCATTAATTGAGTTAGCCGACAGCATTGGCAAGCAGGGAATTATTCAGCCAATAACTGTTCGGAAAATGGGCTTGGACAAATATCAGCTAATTGCTGGTGAACGCCGATTACGAGCAGCAAAAATGGCCGGATTAAAAAGCATTCCTGCTTTTATACGAGTGGCCAACGATGAACAAATGCTTGAAATGGCTTTGGTTGAAAATATCCAACGCGAAAATTTAAATGCAATAGAAATTGCGATTAGTTATACTCGTTTGCTAGAAGAATGCAAGATTACTCAAGAAGAATTGAGTGTTCGTGTAGGTAAAAAAAGATCTACAGTTACCAACTTTATTCGTTTACTAAAACTACCTGCCGAAGTGCAAATTGCTTTGTCGCAAAACCAAATTAGCATGGGACATGCACGTGCTTTGATTAATGTAGAAAATTTAAGCGCCCAGCTCAAAATTTTAGAGCAAATAATTAATCGCGATCTCTCTGTAAGAGAAACCGAAAGTCAGGTTAAAGATCTTTTAAATCCTATTGAAAAAACAGAAAAAAAAGCAGATAATTACCTGCCATCCAGTTATTTAAGTTATCGTAATCAACTTAACAACTTGCTTTCTACCCGAATTGATCTCAAGCGAAACTCAAAAGGAGGTGGCAAAATCAGCATTCCATATTCAGGTGAAGCTGATTTGTTGCGCATTATCGCACTCTTTGAAAAATAATTTGATGCTATGCATGAAAACAGTACAATCAAATAGCGCTAACTATTCAAGAAAGTATTTACACTTTTTGGTAAGTCTTGTGCTTTTTTTTTATCTGCTTTCTCCAGCTTATAATCAAACTATAAATCAAGAAAAAGACAAGGCTACGCCTAATCATAAATATTTTTCTGAGCACAATACAACCAAAGCCATGTGGATGTCTGCTGCATTGCCTGGGCTTGGTCAATATTATAATCGAAAATACTGGAAAATTCCAATTGTATATAGCGGATTTGCTACTCTAGCCTATTTCTCAATTATCAATAAACAGGAATATGTAAAATACCGAGACGCCTATTCTGCTAAACTTGCACTCAATGGAGCAAGTTCCGACGATCCAATTGTTGAAGCTTATTCAAGTAGTCAACTATTAAGTTTGCGCGAATATTACCAATCGAATCTGGAACTAAATTACATCTTATTTGGCGCCTTTTATATACTTCAAATTGTTGATGCAACCGTTGATGCTCATTTTTTTGATTTTGATATTGACGACAATCTGAGTCTTGGCGTTGATCCCATTTTTTATCAAAACAAAAACCGGATTTATGCAGCCCCTGGCATTCAGCTTCGCTGGACATTTGGAAATCCATAAAATAAAAATTGAATATGGAGAATAGTTCAAAGAAATCCCTAAAAATTGCCTTGCTCGGTTACGGAAAAATGGGAAAAGAAATTGAGCAAATGGCCATAAACGCTGGTCATTCAATTGCCCTAATTATTGATACTGAAAACGACTGGAAACAAAAAGGCAAGGAATTAGCAAAAGCAGATGTGGCCATCGATTTTAGTATGCCAAAAACTGCTATTCAAAATATTGAAAAATGTTTCGCTGCCAATGTTCCTATTGTTGTTGGGACGACAGGCTGGTATGCTGATTTTGAAACAATTAAGCGGAAATGCCAGGCTGAAAATCAAAGTCTATTTTATGCGACTAATTTTAGCTTAGGCGTAAATATTTTCGACACAATAAATAAAAAACTGGCCGCAATAATGAATCGTTTTCCTGACTATGATATTTCAATTTCCGAAACACATCATACACAAAAACTCGATGCTCCCAGCGGAACTGCCATTAGTTTAGCCAATGGGATTTTAGAAAATACTGATCGGAAAACACATTGGGAATTGGTTCAAAATCAAGAGATTATTCCATCCAACATACTTCCTATAAAATCTTTTCGTATAGAACAAGTTCCTGGCACTCATGAGATTACCTATAACTCAGCTGTCGACGAAATAAAAATAAGTCATCAAGCTAAAAACCGAAAAGGTTTTGCAAAAGGTGCATTGCTTGCTGCTGAATGGATAAATGACAAAAAAGGTGTATATAGTATGATTGATCTGCTTGCATTATAATTAAACTTTTGTGGGCTTTCGTTTTAACCTGTTGCAAGAAAAATTTATATCGTTTTAAACGTTGATTATCAATATTATCTAAGCTTAACAAAATTTAATAGTATAAATTTGCTACTTAATGGCAAATACAAGACTTTTGCATAAACAAAAGAAAACACATGACACTTTTACTTTTTATTGCAAGCCTTCCGGTTTTATTTACAATTCCAGCTTTATTTTCTTTTAAATTGATAGAGAAATCCGGAATTTCACCCTGGAAAATCTTTATCCCTATATACAACCTGGTAGTTTTGGTTAAATTAACCGGTCGCTCCTATTGGTGGTATTTATGGTTGATTATTCCCTTTATCAATGTATTTACTTTTATGCTTTTGCTAATTGAACTCATCAAGGGTTTTAATAGATACAGCATGCTCGATCAGGCACTAGTGGCTTTATTCCCATTTATATATTTGCCTTGGTTAAGTTTTCAAGATCAAAGTTGGGTTTCATTAGATGATCGCCCAAAAATTATCAAATCAGCAGTACGTGAATGGACCGATGCGATTGTTTTTGCCGTTATCGCAGCATCTATTATCCGCATATTTTTAGTTGAAGCATACACCATACCAACCAGCTCAATGGAAAAATCACTTTTGGTAGGTGACTTTCTTTTTGTAAGTAAAATGGCCTATGGCTCTAAGAGTCCACAAACACCTATTGCTTTTCCTTTTGTTCATCATACTTTGCCATTCACTGCATTTACAAAATCATATGTTGAATGGGTTAAATTTCCCTATCATCGTTTTCCCGGCTTTGGAAAAATTAAAAACAACGATGTAGTTGTATTTAATTATCCAAGTGGAGATACTGTTGTTTTGGAGCGCCAAAACGAAGATTATTATCAGATTGTGCGCACTTTTGAGGAAGAACAAAAAATGCGTCAGGGCGATCTTTACAAACAAGGATCAGGAAGAGCTATTGTTTGGGATCGATATCATGTTACTGCGCGTCCTGTAGATAAACGTGAGAATTACATCAAGCGTTGCATTGCTATTTCTGGGGATACTATCGAAATAATTGATCGTCAGGTATTTATAAACGGATCAATAGTCGTAAATCCTGAGGAAATGCAATATATGTACGATGTTTTCACTAATGGCACAGCCATCAATCCAAGAGCCCTCGATAAAATGGAAGTAAGTGAATACTCTCAAATCAGCAACAACCATTATATTATTCCTCTTAGTGAAGATAAAAAAGCCGAGTTGGAAAAATTTGCCAATGTTAAAAATATTGAAATCAGAGACAGAGCAAAAGGGCAAATATACTCTCCTATTTTTCCTCACGACCCGAAGAATTTCAGATGGAATGAAGACAATTTTGGCCCACTGATCATTCCTAAAAAAGGAAGTTCTGTAAACATTAATATGGAAAATATTGCACTCTATAAAAAACTCATCAGCAAATACGAATATAACGCTCTTGAAATAAAAGACAATATTATTTATATTAATGGCGAATCTACTGATAGCTATACCTTTAAACTCAATTATTATTGGATGATGGGTGATAATCGGCACAATTCTGCCGATTCACGCTATTGGGGGTTTGTACCTGAAGATCATGTTGTTGGAAAGGCTTCTTTTGTTTGGTTATCATTGGATAATAAAAAATCACTTTTCGATGGAAAAATCCGCTGGAATAAAATATTCCGATCTATTAAGTAATCTTAAATAAAAACTAATATACATTATGACAACAGCAGAAATTAAAACTAAATACGGTATAATGAAAGTTGAGTTTTACGACAATGACGCTCCAAAAACGGTAGCAAATTTCGTGAAATTAGCAAAAGAAGGATATTACGATGGGCTGACTTTTCATCGCGTTATTCCTGATTTTGTAATTCAAGGAGGCTGCCCAAAAGGCGACGGAACCGGAGGCCCAGGTTATTCTATTGATTGTGAGCTATCTGGCGAGAATCAATACCACGATCGTGGCGTTTTATCGATGGCACATGCGGGAAGAAATACAGGAGGTTCTCAATTCTTTATTTGCCATAGCAGACCCAATGTTGCTCACCTCGACCGAAACCACACTTGCTTTGGAAAAGTAGTTGAAAACGTTGAGTATGTTGACGAAATAAAAGCTGGTGATCTGATTGAGAAAATTACCGTTTTTGAAAATTAAATCTTTTATAAATACAGATCAACCCGGACAAATGTTCGGGTTTTTTTATGCCTTTTCAAACATTGAAGCGTTAATAAGCTTTTCTATTTGCCTTTATTATCCCTATTATTTTTAATACTTTTGTATAAAATGCAATAATAAACTCTATTCCGAACATATTGATGGCCAATAGAACAAATACCTTAAAAACAGCAAAGCCCGTTGAGACTGAAGCCCCTAAAACAAGGCGAAAATCTCGTTTTACATTTGTAAAAAATGAAAAATTTAGACTGACATTTGGTGTTTTCTTAATCCTTTTTTCCTTCTATCTTCTATTTTCATTCATTTCCTACTTTTTCTATTGGACAATCGATTTTGACAAAATATATCATTTTGAATTGAGCGATTTAAGCGGCAAAGTGCCAATAAAAAATTGGGGAGGATTTCTTGGAGCCTGGCTTAGTCATCTTTTTATTTATAAATTATTTGGAATTTCAGCCATTTTAATAACCTATTTAACTCTAATTTCAGGATTAAAATTGGGATTAAATATTCAGGGTTTATCCATTGGTAAAAATATTAAAACTTGCTTTCTAATCACTATTTGGATAGCACCCTTGTTAGGGACTTTTTTTGGAAGTGGAACATGGGGCATATTGGGTGGTGTTTTTGGTTATCAACTTAGCAACTGGTTACAAAACATTATCGGATTTACAGGTTTGCTTATATTGCTGATATTCAGTCTGTTTGCGTTTTTGACAGTGCATTTTAATTTTATTCCACGCTATTTAGAAGCACTTAGAGAAAGAAGAGCAAATACAAATACAAGTGAAACTTCTGAGAATGAAGAGGATGTAGTTTCGGAAGAAGATAACAAACAAGAGAATGTCAACGAAGAGGAGCATGATGATTTTGAATTAGTCGTTCAAACTAAAAAAGCAGCTAGCATACCGAATACCGAACTTGAATTTGAAGCCTCAAATGGAAATTTCAAAATTGCAGAAACGGAAAATATAGACGACGGGCTCGACTTGGATGTAGAAGTTCACGAAGAAAAAAAAGTCACCTCTATCAAAGCTCATTCAATCGATACACCTTACGATCCTACAGAAGATTTAGCAGATTATAAATTCCCGACTATCGACTTATTAAAAGATTACGGGTCTGATAAAATAAGCGTTTACAAAGAAGAACTTGAAAAAAATAAAGATCGGATTGTTGAAACTTTGAATAACTATAATATTAGTATTCAGAAAATTAAGGCCACTGTAGGACCTACTGTTACGCTTTATGAAATAGTTCCTGCTGCTGGTATTCGCATTGCTAAAATTAAAAACCTTGAAGACGATATTGCTTTAAGTTTGTCTGCTTTGGGTATTCGCATTATTGCTCCCATTCCTGGCAAAGGAAGCATCGGAATTGAAGTTCCGAATTTGCGACCCGATATAGTTCCAATGAAAAGCATTTTGCTTTCAGAAGCTTTTCAGAATAACAAATACGATTTACCTGTTGGGTTGGGAAAAACAATCAGCAACGAAAGTTATGTTTTCGATTTAGCAAAAATGCCTCACCTATTGCTTGCTGGTGCAACTGGACAAGGTAAATCAGTAGGATTAAATGCCGTTATTGCCTCTCTGCTTTACAAAAAACATCCTGCCGAGCTAAAAATGATTATGGTTGACCCGAAGAAAGTCGAGCTGAGTTTGTTTTCAAAAATCGAGCGTCACTTTTTAGCCAAGCTACCCGATTCAGAAGAAGCCATTATTACCGATACCAGCCAGGTGGTAAAAACACTTAAATCATTGACGATTGAAATGGATAACCGTTACGATTTATTAAAAGATGCGCAGGTTAGAAATATAAAAGAATACAATGCCAAGTTCAATGCCCGACGATTAAATCCTGAAAATGGCCATCATTTTTTACCCTATATTGTTTTGGTAGTTGATGAGTTTGCCGATTTAATGATGACTGCTGGGAAAGAAGTTGAAGGACCAATTACACGCCTGGCTCAATTAGCTCGGGCAATCGGAATTCATTTAATCATTGCTACTCAACGGCCATCTGTAAACATCATTACAGGAACAATTAAAGCCAATTTCCCTGCCAGAATTGCTTTCAGAGTGACTTCAAAGATCGATTCAAGAACGATATTGGATTCTGGCGGAGCCGATCAGTTAATTGGTCGTGGAGATATGCTAATGTCATCAGGATCAGAAATTATAAGACTTCAATGTGCTTTTATAGACACGCCTGAAATTGACAATATCACTGAATTTATTGGCTCACAACGAGCTTATCCAACAGCCTTTTTACTTCCTGAATGTGAAGACGAAGAAAGTAGTTTATCGGCTGCTTTTGGGGCGGACGATCGTGATGAACTCTTTGAAGATGCTGCTCGCGTGATTGTATTGGCTCAACAAGGATCCACATCCTTAATTCAGCGTAAGCTAAAATTAGGATACAATAGGGCTGGTCGGATAATTGACCAACTGGAGGCTTGTGGTATAGTTGGTCAGTTTGAAGGCAGCAAAGCACGAGAAGTTAGAATTGGCAGTGAAATGGCTTTGGAACAATTTTTGCAAGATCTGTATGCAAAAGAAAAAGCAAACAAATTCTAATATGAAACTATATAAACAATTTATCTTACTAATGGCTATTTTGGTAGCCGGAACTCTTCAAGCTCAGGTCAGTAGTCAAAAAATATTGGATGATCTTGCAGAGAAAACCAATGCTGCTCAAAATATTAAAGTGGGATTTAGCTATGAAATGGTAAATGAAGAAGCAGATATTCATGAAAAAACAGAAGGTTCTCTTATTGTGTCAGGCGATAAATATGTACTAAACATTGCCGGCCAGGAAATAATTTGCGATGGAAAAACTATCTGGACTTATATTGCAGATGCCAACGAAGTACAAATAAACGAAGTTGATATAGACAATTCTTTTAGTCCAACTAAATTATTCTCCTCATACTCTGATAATTATAGTGCTCATTTGGAAAAAGAATATAGCGAAAACAACCGTAGTTATTATTTAATGAAACTGAAACCAAAAGATAAAGACAGCGGTTTTGATTATGTGCATCTAAAGATTGAAAAAGACAAAATGCAACTTGCTGCGTTTATTCTTTACGATTTCGATAATAATGAATTCTCTTACCTCATCAAAGAATATTTCACAGATATTGCACTTAGTAACAACACTTTCTCTTTTGATGCATCAAAATATGCTGGTGTAGATATAATTGATATGCGATAAAACGCGATAATTTTATTTATCGTTTTTCTTTGCTAAAGCCGCTTTTACAAAAGTCACAAAGACAGGATGTGGATTTGCAACTGTGCTTTTATATTCAGGATGAAACTGAACACCCATAAACCAGGGATGATCTTTCACCTCCACAATTTCTACTAAATTTTCTTTGGGATTAATACCCGTTGCTATCATTCCAGATTTTTCGAATTGAGCTAAATACTGATTATTAAACTCAAACCTATGACGATGACGTTCGCTAAAATCTAATTTTTTATACGTATCAAAAGCTGTGGAATCCGATTTAATCTTGCATGGATAAGCACCTAAACGCATAGTTCCACCTAAACCAGAAATTTTCTTTTGATCTTCCATAATGTCGATGACCGGGAAGCTGGTTTTTTCATTAAATTCAGTTGAATGTGCATCTTTATGCCCAAGAACATTTCTAGCATATTCAATAACAGCACATTGCATTCCAAGGCAAATTCCAAGAAAAGGAATATTATTTTCCCTTGCATAACGAACGGCACTAATTTTTCCCTCTATTCCTCTATTACCAAATCCCGGTGCAACTAATATGCCACTCACACCTTGCAATAATTTCTCCGCTCCTTTTTCTTCTATTAGCTCTGAATGAACCAATCGTATATTAACTTTTGCTTGATTACTGGCACCTGCATGAACAAAAGACTCAAGAATAGATTTATAGGCATCTTTAAGTTCAACATATTTTCCTACAAGTGCAATTTCAACTTCTGTCTTGGGGTTTTTTAATTTCTCTAAGAAATCTTCCCAGTCAGAAATATCCAAATCATTTTCAACAGGAACATTCACCAATTTCAAAACTTCAGTATCTAATTTTTCCTGACGCATTAAAACAGGCACATCATAAATACTTTCGGCATCAATAGATTCAATAACACTACTTGGAGCCACATTACAAAAACGAGCAATCTTTTCACGTAAACTGCTGTTCAAAGCGTGCTCTGTTCTAGCCACGATAATATCAGGCTGCACTCCTTGCTCAAGCATCATTTTAACAGAATGTTGAGTTGGCTTTGTTTTCAATTCGCCCGCAGCCGCTAAATAAGGCACTAAAGTAAGGTGAATAACCAATACGTCGTTGCCCATTTCCCATTTCATCTGTCTAACCGCCTCAATATAAGGCAACGACTCAATATCGCCAACCGTACCACCAATTTCAGTAATTACAAAATCATATTGATTACGCTTTGCCAATAATTTAACGCTCGATTTTATCTCATCCGTAATATGAGGAATTACCTGAACAGTGGACCCAAGATATTCTCCTTTACGTTCTTTATTTATGACTGATTGGTAGATGCGTCCAGTAGTAATATTATTTGCCTGCGAAGTTGGTTCGTTGGAAAATCGTTCATAATGACCTAAATCCAAATCGGTCTCAGCACCATCTTCTGTAACATAGCACTCACCATGTTCATAAGGATTTAAAGTTCCGGGATCGATATTGATATAAGGATCAAATTTTTGAATGGTTACTTTAAACCCTCTCGATTGTAATAACTTTGCTAAAGATGCTGAAATAATACCTTTGCCCAATGATGATGTAACACCACCCGTTACAAAGATAAATTTAGTTTGATTCATGGTTTCTTATTTATTCAAATAAGTCAGCAAAATTACTATATTTTATGGGAAAAAGCTTTTTAAATCACATTAAATACTATTTGCAATTGACAATTCTTGTAAGCTACATTCTCTTTAGCAAAAAGATATATGTAAAATTTGATGATGGAAAATTAAAAAGGATTCTGTACTTTTGTTAGCAGAAAATGTAATTTAAAAAATCAAAAAAAATGGCCGATTTATCTACTACATATATGGGTTTGTCTATTAAAAGCCCCCTTGTAATTGGAAGTTCAGGATTAACAAATTCTGTTGAAAACATCGAAAAATTTGCAAAATTAGGAGCTGGAGCAGTGGTGTTGAAATCACTTTTTGAAGAGCAGATTATGCACGAAGTGAACTTCACGATTAAGCAAGATAAATCTTCAAATCATTATCCTGAAGCTGAAGATTATATTCGTAATTACACCAAACAAAATAGCGTACAACACTATCTTGATTTAATTAAAGCAGCTAAAGAGAAGGTAGATATTCCAATTATTGCCAGCATCAACTGTACTTCTGCAAGTGAATGGACTTCATTTGCTAAATCGATTGAAGCCGCAGGTGCCGATGGACTGGAATTAAATATTTTTGTTTTACCTTCAGATTTTAACCATAGTGGTGAGGAAAATGAAAAGATCTATTTTGATATTGTAAATAAGGTAAAAAAAGAAACCTCCTTACCAATTTCAGTTAAACTATCCTATCATTTCTCCAGTTTAGCCAATACGCTTGAAAAATTAAGTTGGACCGGAATTAAATCGATCACTTTATTTAATCGCTTTTTCTCGCCTGATATCGATATAAATAAAATGGAAATAAAACCCTCCTTTGTTTATAGCAAGCCAGAAGATCTGGGTATCTCTTTGAGATGGGTAGCACTGCTTTCAAATCGATTGCAATGTGAATTATCAGCCTCTACAGGAGTGCATAATGGAGAAGCTCTCATCAAGCAACTATTGGCAGGAGCTCAAACCGTTCAGGTTGCATCTGTTCTTTACAAAGAAGGATTTGATAGCATTACTGTAATTCTTGATACTTTGCGCAATTGGATGAAGGAAAATAAATTTGAAAACACTTCAGATTTCAGAGGACAGTTAAGTGTTGCAAAGAATGCTAACTCAGGTGCCTATGAACGCGTTCAGTTTATGAAACATTTTGCAGGGATTGAGTAAATTTCACATACTGGAATTGGCTTTTTAAATGAGAAAATTAAAAAATTCAGAGCTAAATAGAATTGGTGTAGATGAATATAAAGCAGCTGAAAAGACGCCTTTTATAATTGTCCTGGATAATATCCGAAGTTTAAACAATATAGGTTCTGTTTTTAGAACTGCAGATGGTTTTAGAATTGAAGCCATTTACCTATGTGGCCTAACTGCTCAACCACCCCACCGAGAAATACAAAAAACTGCGCTAGGCGCCACCGAATCTGTGCCATGGAAATATTTTAAGGAAACAGAAGAAGCAATTACTGAACTCAAAAATAAAGGATACCAGGTTTTTGCCGTTGAACAGACTGAAAACAGCCATAAATTAGGGTTATTTACTCCAAATTTCTCGAAGAAATGTGCCTTTATCTTCGGTAATGAAGTAAAGGGAGTTCAACAAGAAGCTATTAACCTTTCCGATGGCTGTATTGAAATCCCACAGTATGGCACAAAGCATTCATTTAATATCTCCATTTCTGTTGGAATTGTTTTATGGGATATGAGCCAAAGACGTCTAAAATAACCAAACTGAATTTTTATTGCATCCAATAAAAATATTAAGTACATTTACACCACTTTATCGTTACATTTTTAGTATAATTTTTTTTAGAATAAAAA
>Ga0307991_1002824_pt1 | contig 11571 bp, 8 predicted proteins | sample EllFjometagen131_FD_203146 | JGI IMG/M metagenome (GOLD analysis project Ga0307991, IMG submission 203146) | Marine microbial communities from Ellis Fjord, Antarctic Ocean - #131 | ecosystem: Environmental > Aquatic > Marine > Unclassified | place: Southern Ocean | collected 2014-10-08 | reverse complement strand
GATAAAAATTGTTTCGCAGGAAAGAATACTCGACGAATTGAATAAAATTATGCTTAGCCCAAAACCATCCATTGGTTTTGATTTACTTGAAAAATCGGGTTTGCTTACTTATATATTTCCACAACTTCTTGAATTAAAAGGTGTTGATATCCGAAATGGAATTGGTCACAAAGATAATTTTTATCATACACTCGAAGTTTTAGATAATCTTGCAGATCATTCCAACGATTTATGGTTGCGGTGGGCAGCACTTCTACACGATATTGCTAAACCTGCTACCAAACGTTTTTTTGAAGGTCAGGGCTGGACTTTTCACGGACACGAATTTAAAGGAGCTAAAATGATACCCAAAATATTTAGTTCGCTAAAGTTGCCAATGAACGAAAAAATGCGTTTTGTTCAGAAAATGGTTCTGTTACATTTGCGTCCCATCGTTTTATCGAAAGAAATTGTTACAGATAGTGCAATTCGTCGCTTGCTTTTTGATGCCGGTGACGATATTGATGATTTAATGACTTTATGCGAAGCTGATATCACTTCCAAAAACGAATTAAAAGTAAAGCGTTTTTTAGCCAATTTTAAATTGGTTAGACAAAAACTTATCGAGATTGAAGAAAAAGACAGTATTCGCAACTGGCAACCACCCATTAGCGGAGAGCTAATTATGGAAACTTTTGCGATACCCCCAAGCCGACAAGTAGGAATTATTAAAGACGCTATTCGAAATGAAATTCTCGATGGAGAATTAAATAATAATTATGCAGATGCTTTCGATTTTATGCTTGAGAAGGGAGCGGAGTTAGGGCTAAAATCTGTTAATAAATAATTTATATTACTGTAATACAGGTCTATATGATTTTCTTAGTTTCTTAATTTTCCAATAGCTTTTAAATTTTTTTAATCAACTGTTTCCTTTAATAAACCTTAAATTAAAGGGCTTCCCTAATATTTTTTGTACATTTGAGCAATAATTAAAAACCATAATTTATGTTTAAAGCACATGTATATACTGACCGCAGAAAAAATGTTAAAAGTCAGATCGATTCAGGAATCTTGTTAATTTTAGGTAATCAGGAAGCCTCTTATAATTATCCTGCAAATACTTACCATTTTCGTCAGGACAGCAATTTCTTGTATTTTTTCGGCCTAGACTTGTACAACTTAGTCGGCGTAATGGATATCGATAGCGATAAAGATTATATTTTCGGAAACGATGTGGATATTGAGGATATTATATGGATGGGTCCTCAACCTAGTATTGCCGATCAAGCAAAGCAAGCAGGAGTGAAGAATACTGCAAACTTGTCAGCCTTAGCTTCTTTTATTGCAGATGCTCAGAAACAAGGAAGGAAAATTCATATTCAACCAACTTATCGTGGCGAACAAGTAATACAATTAGCTGATTTACTGAATATTTCGCATAAAGATGTGAAAAATTATGTCTCTGTAGATTTGATAAAAGCAATTGTGGCTCTTCGAGAAATTAAAGACAAGTATGAAATAGCCGAAATAGAAAAAGCTGTTGATATTGCCTATGATATGCATACAACCTCCATGCGAATGGCATATCCGGGGCGCATTGAACGCGAAATTGCAGGAACTATCGAAGGTATTAGTTTAGCTCAGGGTGGTCCAGTTTCTTTTCCAATCATTTTAAGCATTCATGGTGAAACTCTTCATAATCATGCACACGGAAATATTTTGGAACTTGGGCGGATGATGGTGACAGATGCTGGAGCGGAAACTATTATGCATTATTCAAGCGATATTACTCGAACTGTGCCCGTTGGTGGTAAATTTAATGAACGTCAGAAAGGAATTTATCAAGCTGTATTAGATGCCAATATGAAAGCGATAGAAGCAATTAAGCCTGGAGTTAAATACCGTGATATTCATTTCTTAGCTGCACGAGTGTTAGTTGATGGCCTCAAAAAAGTCGGTCTTATGAAAGGCGATACTGATGCTGCAGTTGAAGCTGAAGCTCATACTTTGTTTATGCCTCACGGATTAGGTCATCAAATGGGATTTGATGTTCATGATATGGAAGGTTTGGGCGAAAATTATGTTGGATACGATGAAGACACAAAACGTGCATCAACATTTGGTACTGCCTATTTAAGAATGGGTAAGGCTTTAAAACCTGGAATTGTTCTAACTGTTGAACCAGGATGTTATTTTATTCCTGCTTTAATCGACGAATGGAAATCTGAAAATAAGCATCATGAGTTTATTAATTATGATCTTTTGGAAACCTATAAGGATTTTGGAGGAATTCGGATTGAAGATGATATTTTGGTCACGGAATCAGGACAGCGCGTACTTGGAAAACCAATACCAAAAACAATAGCGGAAATCGAAGCCACTATGGCCAACAAACTTTAAAAACATAGGCTCGATTTTATCGGGCCTTTTTTATCGAAATATGGGAGCATCAGAATATGTAAATAATGTACAGGGTGAACTTGAGATCAACCGATATTATCTTTTTGAATTGGTTAAAACAACGGTAATGCCCGATGGAATTGAATATTTTGTTTTAGAGGACATATACAATAACAGGCATTTGATGGAAAAAGAACCCTATAAAAATTATGGGTTTAATTTAGGTGAAAAGGTTGAAATTCGCATTGATAAAGTAAACTGCAAAGGGAAAGTGTTTTTTGAACCGAAGCATCCTCGACATAGCCTGGGTTCTACAGTAGAAGCTAAGTTTATTAAACATGGGAAGCAATTGGATAAATTCAAAGAGGAAATTCATGTGCTAATTGTAAAAGATCCTGAAGGTGATATTTCTTATGTTATGCCAACGAATGATAGTCAGAGAAAACCAGATTTTAAACCCGTTAGTCTTAAGTGCGAAGTATATAAAATTAGTAAGGGCAAACTTGTTTTGCGACAAATTGGATAAGTAGTTGTGGATAAGCAAATCTTAAAATATAAAACCTATATTCAAAATATAGAAGGTGAAGAACATGCGCTTCTTATAGAAAAAGCGTGGAATTTATTTAAAGCTCAGCAAGAAGTTGATACTGACCTAAATAATTATGTATTAGGTGTTTTAGATGTTTTAGCCAATGAATTAAATACTTTTTCATCCAGCCTTGTGAGTGCCGTTTTTGCTTGCGGCTTGAAGCAATTACCTTCTAAAAAATTTATTACTGATGATTTTGACGAATCTATTTGGCAGATAATTGAAGGCAGTTTTAATATAAAAAACCTAAATACAGAAAAGGCAATCACTCAGCCTGATTATCATCGTCAGTTAATCCTTTCTGTTTCAAACGATATGCGTGCTGTTCTCATTCAATTGGCCGCACACGTTTATAAGCTTAGGCATGTTGATCAGCACAAAGATGAAAATAATAAGAATCAGCTAATTAATTTAATAGAAGCAGTTTATATTCCAATTTCTCATCGTTTGGGCTTTTATAAACTGAAATCCGAACTCGAAGATATTGTTCTTCAGCATCGTGAACCTGGGTATTATTTTAGTATCAAAAAAAAGCTTATTGAGAGTGAAAAAGAACGTAAAAAGATTGTAAAAGAATTTTTAAATCCAGTAATAGAAGAACTGGATAAACATAAATTAAAGTATCAGGTAAAAAGTCGCGTAAAGTCGATGAATTCCATTTATATAAAAATGAAAAAACAAGGGATTCCCCTTGAACAAGTTTACGATTTATGGGCTATTCGTATCATTTTACAAAGTGATGCTAAAATGGAAAAGGCAGATTGCTGGCACGCATATTCTGTCGTGACAAATATCTACAAACCAGATTTAAGTCGACTACGTGATTGGATAACAATACCAAAAAATTCGGGTTACGAATCACTGCATGCAACTGTTCAGGCTAAAGACAAGCGTTTTGTTGAAGTGCAAATACGTACTTCGAGAATGGATGATGAAGCTGAAAATGGAATGGCTGCTCACTGGAAATACAAAGGAGGCAAAGAAGGAGAGGGAATAGATCATTGGCTAAGCCTGATCAGAAAAGCGATACAAAATGATGGCGTGTTGAGTAGTGCTTTTGATTTGAAAAAGGCCAATTCATATTCCAACGAAACTTTTGTTTTTACTCCTCAGGGCGATTTGAAAAAACTTAATTCAGGAGCTACGATACTCGATTTCGCCTATAATATTCACAGCGATATTGGTTCTCATTGTACCAACGCATTGGTAAACGGAAAAATTGTTCCTATTAAACAGGTTTTGAAGAATGGCGATCAAGTGCAAATAATCACTTCTAAAAATCAAAAACCCAGCATTGATTGGCTGAAAATTGTTGTTTCTAACCGAACAAAAATAAAAATCCGAAAAGCGCTGGATGATGATCGAACACAAGAAATAAAACGGGGTAAAGAAATTCTTGAACGACGATTTAAGAATTGGAAAATGGAATTGAGTCAAATAGTAATTGATAAACTAGTTGAGCACTATAAATTTAAGCAAATTCACGATTTATATTTAAATGTTTCACTGGAGAAAATTGATCCACTCGATTTAAAGAAAATACTATTACAAGAAAACAAAACAGAGCAAAAAGGAGATAGTCCTTCAAAAGAAAATGATGAAATAGCTGAGGGATTATTGGAAAGTAAATTAGATAAATCGAGTAAAGATATTCTGACGGTTGACCAGCTTGATTATATTAATTACAAATTTGCACGCTGTTGCAATCCTATTCCCGGAGATAGAATATTTGGATTTGTAACTGTAAGCAAAGGGATTACAATTCATAGAAATAGCTGTAAAAATGCTTCTAATATGAAAAGTCGTTTCTTTTATCGTATTATTCCTGCACAATGGAAAGCGCAAAAGCAACAACTTGATTTTAAAACAACATTGATTATTAATGGGAATGATACTGTTGGCTTACTAAATAATATTACTCAAGTCATCTCAAATGATTTGAGAATAAACATAATGAGTTCGAGTTTTCAGTCGGAAGGCGGAAGATTTAAAGGTCAGATCAAAGTTTTTGTTCACAATGTTGAACATCTTGAATTACTGATCGAAAAATTGAATAAAATTAAAGGCGTCGAACAGGTTTATCGAAAAGATTAATGAGATTATTAGCAAATAAATCCAGTCGAATAATTTCAACTGGATTTACTACGTCGCATAAAACTACAATTCAGTTGCTTGCATCAATCTATAAACCGGATAAGGAAAATAGTAACTTCCCCATTGTGGTGCTAAATAACGATCAAAGTAATTCCAGATAAATAAACCGTCATTCGTTTCTGGTTCAAGTAAATAGCTTGCCAGGTTACCCAATTTTTGAGCACTTAAAATATAGTAAGTTCCAGCTTTAAATTTCTTATCTACCGATTCAAAATTTCCTTCAATTAAGTTTTGATAATGACCTTGATTCAATCGTTTTGCTGGTTTAATGCTCTTGATATTGTATTGTTCCACTTCCAATTCAATATCATTTTTTAATTTTTTAATTTCAATTCCGTGGAGTCTTAATACCGAAATAATTTTAGGATCTACCACATCCAAAATATATGCGAACGGAAAAGCTATTTGTTTAGTTGCGTAATAATCAGCAATATACGGAACCGTAACATCCACTTGTTTGTCCGTTTTCTTGTATCTCGTTCTGCTATTATCATCCTTATATGGTTTTACTTCATAGGTCATAATAGTCACTGGATAGGGGGTTGGCTTTCCCTCATATTTAAGTGCAAATGAATCTAATTTTGAAGAATCTAGACTTCTGTATATGCTTTTTTTATCTGCTTCTGCTAGAATTTCTTTAATTTCATTTTTATTTTTCATTGCATAATCAATAATAGAAACCAAAAGATTATAAGATCCTAAAACACGCGATTTATAATCGGCATAAACATAGTTTTCATTTAAAATGGAAAGACGGTTGCGAACACCTACGTAATTCGTCATATATCGCGCATCAGATGCATAAGAAATCCAACCTTTTGAACGATCGCCTCTATCAACAAATTCACCATAAAAACAATTCAAAGTTTTGTATTTACTATCTAAAGTTTCAGATACCCAAGGCATCATTTTATCGCGCATATAATTAATCAAATTTCGATCTCCATTGGGATTCATTTGCCAGGTAAATGTAACAGGTTCAACGTGATATGAACCATTGGTTGTGTGCATGTCTACTACAATTGCAGGATCCCAAACATTATAAATTTTACCGACAACAGCCCTCATTTCTGGTGTTTCTAGTTTCATGGCATCGCGATTAATATCCAGAAACTGCCCATTGTGTCTAACTCCAACTGATTTAGGTCCGTTTTGATTTGTTCGGTTTCGATCGCTCATTTTATCGTTGCCATCCGCATTTAAATCAGGAACAATAAGTAGAATCAGATTCTTAAATATTTTGCTATTTGGTTTTTTAATTAATTCACGTACAAGTGCTTGCGTAGCTTCTTTTCCTTCCACTTCACCCGAATGAATATTGGCTTGAAAATAAATAACCAGCCGATCATCATTTTTCAAATTTTCAGGAGAATCGATCATTGGATTGGCCATAATTAACAATGGAATGGGTTTTCCTTCTGTAGTAGTGCCAATATTTTCGATTCGTAAATAAGGCGATTTGTTGTCGAGTTTATTCACAAAATCGAGTACATTTTGATGAGTCGATGTTAAGGTGTAATTAGATGATTCTGCTACAGTAAGTAAGTTTTTCTGAGCTATTCCTGAGACATTAAAAAGTAGAATAGAGGCAAGTGCAAATACGAAGTTTTTCATTTAGGATTAATTAGGTTTATGCAAATGTAAATATTATATGCAAACAGCCAAACCCGAAAGGTTTTCAAAACCTGTCGGGTTTGGGTCAACAATTTTCAGTAAATTTATTTACATAGTGTGAAAAATTCTTCTCAATTTCATAATTTTTAAAACCCTAACCAATTTGTCCATTATACCTGGTTTTGTACAAATTCATAAAATAGCTTCTTATTCCTGATCTTTTTTGCTGCTGCTTTCAATGATTTGTAATTTCGATGAGCTTTCAATAGCTTTCAAAGCTATGTCTTTTACACTCGATTCTGCATTTGTAGTTTTGTTATTGAGCTCTTTTACAGCCAATTCAAGCTCTTTAATTCTGCTATTTAAAGAAATCACTGTTTGTTCATTAAGTTTTTCTTCTCCTTCAACTTGCTTTTGAGCCAATTGTTTCTCAAAATCAAATTGTGTTGTTAGTTTTTCGGTTATAGATTTTTCTGCATTTTGAACAGCTTTATTTAGTTCGGTCGGGAATTTCTCAACTTGTGTTTTTAAATCTGCTAATTCTTTTTCAGATGCAGCGACAATGGATTCTCTTTCTGCAATCGACTTGTCAAATTCCAGCTGCTTTTCAATCATTTGCTTTTCTGCCAAAGCTTTTTTCTCTTGAAAAGCGTCTTCTTCCTTTTTTCTATTCAAAGCCAGCTTGTAGAGATATTCTTCTTCTTCTCTTTTTCGGATTTTTTGAAATCGGCTTTCTTTTCTTTTTGCTCATAATCTCTTTTTTCAACTTCCTTTGACCACTGTTCTTTCAAACTTTTTATTTCAATATCAAAATTGTTTTTTGTTTCAGTCATTTCATTTTCGAAGGATTCCTTTCTGTCTTCTTGAGTTTGATGCAATGCTGCCAGAGAATGGGCATTTGCTTTTATTCTTCAAGCCCATAAGCCCCTACAGATTTCAATTCCAATATGGTGCGATTAAAAGCAGGCAAGATTGGTGCGCTCAGCTGGCGTCCAATTAGATTTCAATTCCAATATGGTGCGATTAAAAGCCTTCTTTCGCTATAATTTCAGCCACTTCTTTAATCATTTCAATTCCAATATGGTGCGATTAAAAGTTTATAACTCAACCTAAATACAAAGCAATATTTCAGATTTCAATTCCAATATGGTGCGATTAAAAGACCGAAATAAACCAATGCACCACAACTTTTAACAAAATTTCAATTCCAATATGGTGCGATTAAAAGAACTAAGCTCCGTAATTAACGCCACTACTGATTACCGATTTCAATTCCAATATGGTGCGATTAAAAGATTGATAACTGTAAATTTTAAGGATAAACCGCCCTTATTTCAATTCCAATATGGTGCGATTAAAAGAATGGATTATTACTATTTACAATGTTTGTTCTTCTGAATTTCAATTCCAATATGGTGCGATTAAAAGCGATACCTGCGAGCTTATCGATCCTGATAATAACCTATTTCAATTCCAATATGGTGCGATTAAAAGCCGGAGAAGATCAATTCGGAAATAAGGCCGTTGTTATTTCAATTCCAATATGGTGCGATTAAAAGGGCATTGCTTTGGGTATAAGGCAAAGTAACTGAAAATTTCAATTCCAATATGGTGCGATTAAAAGCATAGTGCCGCAATTGTATCTACTTTATATTATCAAATTTCAATTCCAATATGGTGCGATTAAAAGTCATTTTATTGCCCTACCTATTTTATAAAATGGTAGATTTCAATTCCAATATGGTGCGATTAAAAGTGTAAAACTTTGCATTACGACTTCCCTCTTACATTATTTCAATTCCAATATGGTGCGATTAAAAGACTTCTAAAGTTTACGCCAGTCCTGATAATTCCCTTATTTCAATTCCAATATGGTGCGATTAAAAGTATCCCTGCATAGCAGGGCGGCGGGGGCATCCCCCTATTTCAATTCCAATATGGTGCGATTAAAAGCATAGTGCCGCAATTGTATCTACTTTATATTATCAAATTTCAATTCCAATATGGTGCGATTAAAAGGTGAAAGCAATGCGCGGATCCAGACTCAATTTAGAGGATTTCAATTCCAATATGGTGCGATTAAAAGCAATTTCTATGCGCTATGTTATACAACAACTTTTCCCATTTCAATTCCAATATGGTGCGATTAAAAGGTTTTTGCTTATATCGATCCTATTGCTGTGATTAAATTTCAATTCCAATATGGTGCGATTAAAAGTGCGCCATTACGCCAATGGAACCAAAGGCTGAACTAAATTTCAATTCCAATATGGTGCGATTAAAAGTGCCGAGGCCAAGCGTACGCATTATGCTCTATTTCTGATTTCAATTCCAATATGGTGCGATTAAAAGGCCATAGTGCCGCAATTGTATCTACTTTATATTATCAAATTTCAATTCCAATATGGTGCGATTAAAAGTCAGATTTGGGCAGAAGCCTATTTGCTTTACAAGAAATTTCAATTCCAATATGGTGCGATTAAAAGAGTTTTAAGAACTATGTTTCTTTTAAATATTCTTCAAATTTCAATTCCAATATGGTGCGATTAAAAGTATACAGTGCATGTTACAGGAACAGGTTTTTATGAATTTCAATTCCAATATGGTGCGATTAAAAGAATCTGCTACCGAAGCAAAAACTGCCGCCGAACTTTATTTCAATTCCAATATGGTGCGATTAAAAGGAGGCGCGAAAAGCCAGGTAAAGTGTATTTTATTGTATTTCAATTCCAATATGGTGCGATTAAAAGTTTCTATGCCGATCGTTGCGACGAGCTTGCTTTACATTTCAATTCCAATATGGTGCGATTAAAAGAATCAGTTCCGTTTTATTGTCTCTAGCGTTTTTACTTATTTCAATTCCAATATGGTGCGATTAAAAGAACCTCCATGAGTAGTAAGGCTTATTAGCGAAAACGTATTTCAATTCCAATATGGTGCGATTAAAAGGCTGATTGCCGTTTTCAGCTTCAACAGCGCTAAAATATTTCAATTCCAATATGGTGCGATTAAAAGCCAGGATATCTCTTTTCATATATCCAGACATACCTTATTTCAATTCCAATATGGTGCGATTAAAAGTACAGCAAAATAGATAATAAAGCTTTAATTAAAACTAATTTCAATTCCAATATGGTGCGATTAAAAGCCGAAATGTACAGGCGCTCACTAACCATCTACACGAATTTCAATTCCAATATGGTGCGATTAAAAGTTACAAAAATGCTAAATTATGTAAGAACAACCGATATTTCAATTCCAATATGGTGCGATTAAAAGTTTAAACCATAAAGGCTCCACAATTTGAATTATGGCAATTTCAATTCCAATATGGTGCGATTAAAAGTTTAAAAAAAATACAAGACAAAGCAATAATGAAAAATTTCAATTCCAATATGGTGCGATTAAAAGCCGTTGGCTTCGACAACAAAGCTAACTGATTTTCAATTAAGTTCAATATGAAAAATGAAAAATATTACTTCTTTTTATCGTCAATATCTGATATCATAAATTCATCGGGAGTTCGACAATTTGTTTATTGTATTGTGATTCAAGATGTCAACGAACTTATAGATAGAGTAGGGGGCTGTTGGAAATGATTTTAAATGCGGTTTATTCTGCAGCGACTACTATAAAAAACTGTCTAATTTACTTTTTTCCTTACCAACTACTTGTTTTTCAAGCCATTTATTGCTTCGGCTTTTAAAAAATATCAGACTGTCGGTTTCGCTTTTCATAATTATTTTTGCTTTAGCTTCTAAGGTTTTTAATTGAACTTCAGTAATTTCTCCTTCAAATACTGAGTTTTGTATCCAATTTAAATACTGCCTGCATAATTTCAACATCTTCACTACACGTTTTTCTCCAATATCGTAAACTGCTATTACATACATTACCACCACATTTTTAAAGGTTTATAATCTTCTATTCCAAGTAAGTGTTTTTGCAATTTGTATGCTTCCAACTTTATCAAATGCTTATAACTTACCTTCTTATTTAAACTTCGGTGCATTATGGTTTCTGTTAGTCGATTTTCGAAAGATTCGATAAATTTTTTTCTCCCACTTTCTTTCAGGTATATTTTGTTTAACTTATTATCGAAATCTTTTTCTTGTATCTCCTTTTTATTCAAAACTTTAAAAATTACTCTGTCAACTAAAATTGGTTTAAATATTTCTGCAATATCCAAAGCTAAAGAAAATCTTCGCTCGCCGGGCGAATGTAAAAAACTAACCGTAGGGTTTAATTGAGTTTGATGCAGGCTTCTTAATACTTGTGAATAACACATCATATTGCCAAAGGATATCAATGCATTTACAGGGTTTTTTGGTGGTTGTTTTGTTCTTCCTCCCATAATAAAGTCGTTGATAATCAGATTAAAAGCCTCGTAATAGTTCATTCTTATATTACCTTCTATTCCCATTAATTCATCAACTTTCTGCACATTAATTAATTTCAATCTCAATTCTTCAATATTTTCGATTATAGTGGTCAAATCTTTACCGCGATTATCATAGTATTTTAGGTTTTTCAGCATATTATAGCTTGCTCCATCAATAAAAGACCGAGCAATTACAATTCGCTTAGAATTATTTGTAAAATGTTTGGTTTGCCGAATCAGCATTTTGCCCGAAAGCAAATAATCTTTTGAAAGAAACGAACCAGTATAGTTTTCGTAATAATCGAAGAAATGAACGGCAATTTCGTTTTTGCCCAAAAAGTTATACATCGCCGAATTTGCATCAATTGAACCAAAACAAAATAATTGATCTACTTGTTCTACAGGAAGATAACGTGGTTTTTGTTCCTTTCCATCTTCTCCCATTGGCGTG
>Ga0307991_1002823_pt1 | contig 11575 bp, 6 predicted proteins | sample EllFjometagen131_FD_203146 | JGI IMG/M metagenome (GOLD analysis project Ga0307991, IMG submission 203146) | Marine microbial communities from Ellis Fjord, Antarctic Ocean - #131 | ecosystem: Environmental > Aquatic > Marine > Unclassified | place: Southern Ocean | collected 2014-10-08 | reverse complement strand
TGTTTGCATTTAAGGAGCCCTTTGCAAAAGCACAGGTCATCAGTTTTATACTGATCTGGACGGCCCTTTTTATCTATTCCCTGGATTCCGCTCTTTTCAGCGGCCATGCCGCCATGCGTGCAAAGTAAAGATAGGCCCGCTTACAGTTTACCAATAAACGCTCCAACGATTGACGCATTTTGAATATTGCGTTCAAGTCTCTGCTTTGCAGCCGTGAACCGGTAACTGTAAACCGTGAACGGTTACATCTTTTGTTATAGCCCCAGCAGGCCTTTTCTGATATTTTTCTTGGCTTTCTTACCAACGTTATAGCGATAATACATCTGTGCGAATGCACTTCCGGGAATCGTTCCACGCAGCTCACCCTGGTATTCAAGGGTCAACCCCTTGCCCGGGATATATGTGGAGGCCGATATCAGCCCGGGTGCCATGTCCTTGTCCAGCCAGGATGCATATTTTTCGATATCTGCCTTATGGGTCTGAACCATATCCGGCGGATTGCATTTTTCGATCGCCTCGATGAAACCTTTACTGAGCTTTTTTGCGGTGGCCTTACTTGTCAAATAATGGGTCAAAAGGTACTTGACCTGTTCGGATTCAATGACCTCTTTGGCATCATTGGTGTTTTTTTCCAGGTAAAGCCCGCAAACAAAGACTTTGACAATGCCAAGCGCTTTTCTGTAGGCCACACCATTGAGTTTAAGTGTCTTTCCGGCAATCACCTTTTCTCCGGGAAACGTAACACCCAGAATTTCCATATCACCGGCAAATCCGATCCCAGTGAAACAGATACTTACCAAAACGATCATCACACCAGCTAATACTTTTTTGGACATATGAAACTCCTTTTTTTATGATTTTTTATTCCATACCTGAGTCCGTCCGATAAGGGAAATCCCGATAAATCCCCTCACCTTTAACGTATCACCTTTAAGCGTCATCTTGCAGGAATACGTCTTGCCGTTATCCGGATCATAAATCGTTCCCCCGGCCCACTTATTTTTCTTCTTGAATGAAAAATTGCTGACCAGGTTCAATCCTATTATTTTGTCAGTGCGCTTTGATTCATCCGGATTATTGTCATCCAGCTTTTCATTCCCATCTTCCTCTAGGGGTTCTTTGAGCCATACGATTTTACCGCAGTACAGATCATTGCATTTGTAAATCTCGACCAAGGCCTTGGAATCTTTGGTATACCACCCGCCAAGGATTGCATCCGCATCCTGAGCACGGACATTGGCAGATAGAAACAGCGTCATACAGGCAACCAGCATAAGCAATTTTTTCATTTGCACACTCCTTTTATCCAGAGATTTTTGACAAATTCTTTAAACTGCTCAACTATACTATTTAAGCACCTTTTTTTCAAGTAAATATTGTTTACTTTATTACTCATGCAAACTATTTATTTATCGCATTTAAGTAAATAACGATCTGAAATTATATGTTCGGAAATTTAAAAGCGGTTTTGAAAGATTTGAAAATAGCAGTCAGACCCGATGCCTCGGTGCTTAAAATGTAAACCTGTTTTCGGAGTCTACGCTCACCTGCGCGAACCCGGATAAACCGATGCTGTTGAAAAAGGCGTACGCCGCAAATAGCAGACGTGCCTCTGAATCTACTTTTCGACTTGTTTTGGCACTGCTTCCAGAGGGAACGGAAAAAAACGCAGCATATCAAATCTGATCGCCTATATGATCAGCGTACCGATGATCTCGGCAATATTCGCCATACCTTTCTGCTCAAGAAAAGATTCGATGCCGTCCAGGATATCAATGGTGGCCTTAGGATTTACAAAATTGGCTGTGCCCACCTGGACGGCTACAGCTCCGGCAATTAAAAACTCCAGGGCGTCTGTTGCCGACATGATGCCGCCGACACCGATTACGGGGATTTTCACGGCCCGGGCAACCTGCCAGACCATACGCAGGGCCACCGGTTTTATTGCCGGACCGGAAAGCCCGCCTGTGATATTGGCAAGCCTGGGCCTTCGGGATTCAATGTCCACTGCCATGCCGGTGATGGTGTTGATCAGGGACACCGAATCTGCTCCGGCCGCTTCCACGGATCGTGCGATTTCCGTAATATCGGTTACATTGGGCGTCAGCTTGACCATTACCGGTTTGGCGGTCTGCTCCCGCACAGCGTTCACCACGGCATGGGCCGCAGCAGGATCGACCCCGAACGCCACACCCCCGGCCTTGACATTGGGGCATGAAATATTGACTTCCATCCCGGCAATACCCGCTATGTTTTCTACGCGGGCCGCGAGTTGAGCGTACTGATGGATACTGGTGCCGTATATATTGACCAGAATCGGTACCGATAATGTCTCAAGAAAAGGCAATTTGTTATTTACAAATGCATCGATACCGACATTTTCAAGACCGATGGCATTAAGCATGCCACAGTGGGTTTCGACGATTCTGGGCGGGGGATTTCCCTTTGACGGTTCCAGAGAAAGCCCTTTGACAATGACCGCGCCCAGCCGATTCAGATCAACCAGGTCTTTAAACTCCCGCGCATATCCAAATGTCCCCGAAGCCGTCATTACAGGATTTTTGATGCGTATACCGCCAATATTCACGCTCAGTTCAGGTCTATTTTTGCCCATGGTGCCTCTCTCTCTTTAAATTCGGGCATAATTACGGATAAACGTTCCCAGTTCTTTTTTCTGATGAGGATCCAGGGTCTTAAAATCAAAGCTGTTGCGCACCATTTTCATCTTATGCCGGTTTATTTCAAAATAACCGGCCGTTGTTGAAACATGCCGTAGGGGAATGTTGTTCAAACAGACACCACCGGGAATCTGAAAGAGATCGATTGTGGAAAATTCAGACATGGCATGTTCATCGGGATCTGACAAAAACGCCATCCCACCACTGCTGATATCCGTAAGGTCTCCTATAATTTTCCCGGAATCACTGCGAATAACCGAAAAAAGTCCGCCAAAAATCCTAAACCGCCTGAATCTTCTTCTTTCCCCTGCTTTTTGCTGCTTATGCATGATAGGTCTCCCATAACAAAAAATCCTTATGAATATCAGTATACAGAAAAGACAAAACGCATGTCAAATAATTCAAAATTTTAATTCAGCATATCAAAAACCCAACTGCTTTTCCGAATTTATGATAGGTTAACGGAATACAAGTTGTGATCCCCCTATATCGTTTCTATTCATGCATTGATCCTTTTCCGGTTGAGCATACGGTCGCACCATGATATACACCATCAAAAAAAATGCAGCATAATGAAAAATTCAAACAAATGAAAAAACAACATCCCATCGCCATCGTCGGAATAAACGGGGTATTTCCCGGCGCCAACAAACTGGACACATTCTGGCAAAATCTCATTAATAAAATCGATGCGGCCGGACCGGTGCCGCAAAAACGCTGGATTGCGCCGTCATCGTCCATGTACAGCGCATCACCCATGCCCGACAAAGCCCTTTCCAAAAGGGCCTGTCTGATTAAAAATTTTAAATTTGATCCCGCCGGACTGGACCTTGACCCAAACCTTATCATGGACCTGGACCCATTGTATCATCTGGTGCTGCATGCAGGACGGCTGGCTTATACAGATGCACAGACAGGTTCTCTGGACAAAGGCCGTATCGGGGTTATACTGGGCGCCATTGCCCTGCCCACCGATTCAGCCTCCAGGATTGCCAGGATCGTACTGGGACGCTCTTTTGAAGAAAAACTGCTGGGCACTTTGGCTCATTCAAATTTTACGCATCTGACCCGCAACCAGGCCCTGGCCGGCCGGGTCACATCCCTGCCGGCCGCGCTGCTGGCACGTGCCCTGAACCTTGGCGGGGGATCGTTTACGCTGGATGCTGCGTGCGCTTCCGCACTTTATGCCGTGAAACTGGCTTGTGATGAGCTGTCCGCCTTCAGGGCCGATGCCATGCTGGCCGGCGGTGTCTCCAGGCCCGAATGTCTCTATACCCAGGTCGGTTTCAGCCAGCTCAAAGCCATTTCCCCTTCCGGACGCTGTGCACCGTTTGACAAAACCGCGGACGGACTGGTGGTAGGGGAAGGCGCCGGAGTCCTTGTTTTAAAACGCCTGGAAGATGCCCTGTTCGATAAAGATACCATCTGGGGAATCATCCGGGGAATCGGCCTTTCCAATGATATCGAAGGTAATCTGTTGGCACCCGGCAGCGAAGGGCAGGTACGGGCTATGCAGGCTGCCTATGATCAGGCCGGATGGGCCCCCTGGGACGTGGATCATATCGAATGCCACGGTGCCGGGACATTGGTGGGGGATATTACGGAATTAAGGAGTCTTAAAACTCTCTGGGGCGATTCCGGCTGGAAAACCGGCCAGTGCGCCATCGGCAGTGTCAAATCTATGACCGGCCATTTGCTCACCGCAGCCGGGGCCGCAGGCATGATCAAAACCCTGTTGGGGATCCATCACAAGACACTGCCGCCGTCACTTAATTTTACCGCTCCACCTGAAAACAGTCCTTTGCAAAACAGTCCTTTCCACGTTCAAACCCATCCTCAACCATGGCCCGCCAGAAATGATAAAACCCCTCGCCGGGCCGCTGTCAGCGCATTCGGGTTCGGCGGCATCAATGCCCATCTGCTGCTTGAAGAGTATCGCCCGGGGAAAAAACAGGCCCGGGGCAGAGCATCTGTTGAGCCGGCTGTTGCGCCCGGGTACGGGGATGATGCCACACCGGCCATCGCCATTGTGGGTATGGATGCCAGATTCGGGCACCTGAACAATCTGAACGATTTCCAAATAGCCGTATTCAACGGCAACAGCGCGGTCCGTCAAAGGCCCGAGCACAGGTTCAAAGACGGGGACCACACGGCAAAGCAGCATCTGGGCAATAGTGCTGCCTACGGGGCTTTCATGGAAAACATTACCCTGGAGCCGGGAAAATTCCGCATTCCGCCGGCGGAACTGGTACAGATCCTGCCCCAGCATCTTGTCCTGCTCGAAGTTGCCGCGGCAGCAATGCAAGATGCCGGCCTAGTGCTCAGACAACCCCGCGAGCGCATGGGCGCTGTCATGGGCATCGGATTTGACTATGAGGCCACCAATTTCCATCTGCGCTGGAACCTGGTCAACCGAATCGCACAATGGCAAAAAAGCCTGGACTTGAATCTGGACGCCGAACAGACCCGCGCCTGGCTGGAGACCCTGCAAAACAGGATCGCCCCGCCCCTGACCCATGCCCGCACCCTTGGTGCCCTGGCCGGCATCATTGCCAGTCGGGTTGCCAGGGAATTTCGCCTGGGCGGTCCGAGTTTCACGGTTTCCGGAGAGGAAGCTTCGGGCCTTAAAGCGCTGGACGTGGCCATCCGCTCCCTGCAGCAGCACCGGACCGATGTCATGCTGGCCGGAGCCGTGGACATGGCCGGAGATGTCCGCAACATCATCCTGTCCAACGCACTGCGGCCCTTTACCGCCGAATGCACCGTACACCCATTTGATATGACGGCGGCAGGTCCCCTGCCCGGCGACGGCGCGGCCTGTCTGGTACTCAAACGCCTGACAACGGCCCAAAAAAATAAAGACCGGATCTATGCCGTCATCAAAGGGATAGGGCATGCCAGTGGCGGCGGAATCGACCAGCCGACAGATCATAAAACCTATTCCCGGTCTCTTGAACGCTGCTTTGCCCAGGCCCATATCCTACCCGAAACCCTGTCATACATGGAAACCCATGGCAGTGGCGATCCTGGTGAAGACCGGACAGAGGCAATGGCCCTGCACGCCTTTTTTACAAAATTCAGGTCCCCCTGTGCCATTGGTACGCTTTCGCCGATCATCGGGCAAACCGGTGCTGCCGCCGGTATGGCGTCTGTGCTAAAAACCGCCATGAGCCTCTACCAGGAAATCATACCGCCCGTGCCGGGTTTCAGGCAAGGTGCTTCCGGCAACTGGCAGACCGATCTGTTTCATATCCCGATTCTGCCCCAGTACTGGCTGCGTAACCGCGAAGAAGGCCCCCGCAGGGCCTGCACGGCAGCCATGACCACGGACGGTAACTGCAGCCATGTCCTGATGGAAGGATATGACGGCGCCCTGTCCGAAAAAGTACGAAAACAGGTTGACCGGGAGAGAAAATATCCCCTGGGCCATTTACCGGCAGGATTGTTTGTAGCCAATGGTTTTACCCGGCAGGAGGTAGATGAAACACTGGATCGGCTGGAACGATTTGCAGAAAAAATCCGCAATGAATCCATGGGTCAAAATGCCATGGGTTACCTGGCAAAAAAATGGTATGTCCTTAAACAGCCGGACGCCCAAGACAAATACACTGTCGCTATTGTGGCCGAAACCCTTGATCAGCTTCTAAAACGCATCCTTCAGGCCAAAGACCGGATCGCTGGCAATGGTTTATCCGACAGCCATGCCAATATTTTTTACGCCTCATCTCCCCAGGCTGAAAGGGGCAAAATCGCCTTTGTTTTTCCAGGCTCGGGCAACCACTATCTTGGCATGGGCCGCAGTATCGGGACCTGCTGGCCCGAAATTTTGCGCAGTATGGATCAAAAAACCGGGCATCTGAAGACACAGATGCTGCCGCAATATTATATACCCTGGCGCAATAGCTGGCCCGTGGGCTGGGAAAAAGATGCCCAGGTCAAAATCACAAAAAATCCGCACCGCATGATTTACGGGCAGGTGATGCACGGCGGCGTCATGTCAGATCTTGTCCGGAATTTTGACATTATACCTGATGCCGTCATCGGCTACAGTCTGGGTGAATCCGCGGGACTTTTTGCTATAGGTGCCTGGCCGGACCGCGAACAGATGCAGCAAAGGCTAATCAACAGCACGCTTTTTACCACGCAACTGGCCGGGGACTGCACTGCAGCCCGCCAGGTCTGGCAGGTGCCGGGAGATGAAGCGATCAACTGGTGCGCTGCTACCATCAACCGCCCGGCCGAACAGGTCCGGAAAGCTATTGAAAAATACCCTGAAACCCGACTGCTCATCATCAACACACCCGACGAATGTGTTATCGGTGGCCGCCGGCCCCGGGTTGAAGCCCTTATCCGGGATCTTGCCTGTGAAGCGGTTTTTTTAGAAGGAATCGTGACAGTCCACTGCGATGTGGCGATGCCTGCCAAGGATGAATACCGGGCCCTGCATGTTTTCCCCACAACGGCCCCGGACAACATCGATTTTTACAGTTGTGCCAAAGCAAGGGCCCATGAGCTGACGTCGGAGAACGCCGCTGACGCCATCTTATCCCAGGCCCTTTACGGGTTTGATTTTTCCGCCACCATCAAACAGGCATGGCATGACGGGGTCCGTATCTTTCTGGAAATGGGCCCTCACAACTCCTGCACCCGGATGATCCGGCATATCCTGGCTGGCCGGCCACACACAGCAATATCCGCCTGTGCCCGATTTGAAGCAGATGCCTTGACCGTTTTAAAATTGCTGGGGGCAATGATAGCCCAACACGTTCCAATAAACCTTGATTTCCTCTATCCCGGCCCGGTCCCTGCTGAAGTCAAACATTCAGCGCAACCCAAAACAGCTTTGTTAAATGCCACACCGATTGTCCTGCCGGTGGGCGGCAGGCTGCCCCATCCAGAACCAGTGGAAGCCGAAATAGCAAAACCCTCAGCATCGCAGATGGTTTCCATTGCCGGCAAGAATCAAAAAAATGCCGATCAACGTCCACAATCTGCCGCTCAAACCGAACCAGTGCCGGTCATCCCCGTCGGTGCTGATTTATCTGCCGGTCAAATTATCGAAGAATCCGTGGACGTTGCGCATCCCTTTTCGGAACTGATTCACGGCATGACAAAAAGTATGGAATCCACCGCAGACGCCCACCGAATATTTCTAGAATTTTCAAAGCAGACATCCAGGGCCTTTGCCGACACTTTTGAACTGCGAAACCAGCTACTGAAAACCGCTCTTACCGGCAGAATACCCGTATCGGATGCCCTGCTGAAAATTGTCGCCAGCCGCCCCGCACCCGACCCGAAACCGAACATGGCACCTGTTTTTTCGCGTGAGATGTGTATGGAATTTGCCACCGGTTCGGCAGCCCGTGTCCTGGGGCCGGAATTTGCCGTTGTGGACACCTTTAAGGCAAGAGTACGGCTGCCCGATGAACCCCTGATGCTGGTAGACCGTATCCTCAGCGTTACAGGGAGCAAACTCTCCATGGGCAGGGGCACCCTGGTGACCGAACACGACGTTAAACCCAATGCATGGTACCTGGACGGAAACCGGGCACCGATCTGCATCGCCGTGGAAGCCGGCCAGGCAGATCTTTTCCTGAGTTCCTACCTTGGTATCGATCACGCGGTCAAGGGACAACGGACCTACCGGCTCCTGGATGCCACGGTCACATTCCACAGAGGGCTGCCCCGACCCGGCGAGGTGATCCGATATACCATCAACATCGACCGGTTTATCCGCCAGGGAGAGACATGGCTTTTCTTTTTCAATTTTAAAGGCACCATCAACGGAAAATCCTTGATAACCATGAAAGACGGGTGTGCCGGATTTTTTACCGAACAGGAGGTGACAACTTCCGGCGGTATTATTCCCGGCGAGAAAGATACCCGGGCCAAAACAGGCAAAACACCGCCTGACTGGCGGATACCGGCCCCTTTTACACGATCAACACTGGATGACAAGGCCCTGGATGCCCTGCGTCGGGGCAACATGGAAAAAGCATTTGGCCCCGAGTTTAAAGGCATCTTTCTGCCGGAATCCCAGCGTCTGCCCAAAGGCCGTCTGAAACTGATTGACCGGGTCCTGAATCTGGACCCGAAAGGCGGACAATACGGGCTGGGACTTGTGGAAGCCCAGGCCGATATTCACCCGGATGACTGGTTTTTAACCTGCCACTTTGTGGATGACCACGTTATGCCCGGCACGTTGATGTATGAATGCTGCGCCCATACCCTGCGGGTATTGCTTCAGGGCATGGGGTGGGTCGTCCCCGAATCACCCATTGTTTTTGAACCGGTGATCGGCATCAAAAGCCGCCTGAAATGCCGGGGCCCGGTTACACCGAAAACCCGCCATGTCACCTACCGGGTGGAAATCAGGGAGATTGGCTTTAACCCGGAGCCCTATGCCCTTGCCGATGCCCATATGCTGGCCGACGGCCGATACATCGTATTTTTTGAGAATATGTCCATAAGGCTCAGTAACACCAGCCGCGATGAAATCGAAGCGTTCTGGAAGGCCAGACAGGATACCGGGCAGAATCCAGGGCAACCCCCTGACACCGTTGCTTTGCCCGTGTCTGTTTTCGATAAAAACCATATGCTGGAGTTTGCCGTGGGCAAACCGTCACTCGCCTTTGGAAGGGCCTATCAGCCCTTTGACCGGGACCGGTTTATTGCCAGGCTGCCGGGTGACCCCTATCTTTTCATCCACCGGGTCACAAAAGCAGATGCACCGCCCTGGGTACTGACAACCGGGGTCTGGATAGAAACCCAGTGCGACGTCAAACCGTCGGACTGGTATTTTACGGCCGACCGCGGCAGGGCCATGCCCCTTTGCATTCTCAACGAAATCGCCCTGCAGCCCTGCGGCTGGAGTGCGGCCTATATGGGCTCGGCCCTGAAAAGTGACAAAGACCTGCACTTTAGAAACCTGGGGGGCCGTGCCACCATATACCGCGACATCCTGCCCCAATCCGGGGTCATCTCCATGCGCACCCGGTTGACCAAGGTTTCCCATACGGGTGACATGCTTATTGAAGATTTCGATTTTGAAATCATACAGGCCGGAGAGATGGTTTACGCGGGCAATACCAATTTCGGCTTTTTTACGGATCAGAACCTGACACAACAAAAGGGCATCACAGCCCTAAATCCAACCTGGCCTGACAAGAAAGAGATAAATGCTTTTGCCCCCGAAACCCTGCCGCGGACAGCTCCGTTTTTTCCCGGAGACCCGGACACTACGCCGGTTTCAGGGGCTGCCATGCCGGCCCGGGCACTGAGCATGATCGACACCATCGATGGGTATGCCCCAAAGGGTGGCCCGAACAAGCTGGGGTTTATTTACGGCAGTAAACAGGTGAATCCGTCAGAATGGTTTTTTAAGGCCCACTTTTTCCAGGACCCGGTCTGCCCGGGATCACTGGGCCTGGAATCTTTTATCCAGCTCCTTAAATATGCGGCGTTGAAACGATGGCCCCTTCTGGCTGATACCCATGAGTTCTCCCTGGTTACCGGGACGGCCCACGAATGGACCTATCGCGGTCAAATCCTGCCCGGCAGTTCACTCATCCAGGTGGAAGCCTGCATCACCCAGGTTAAGGAGACACCTGCGCCCATGATACTGGCAGACGGCCTTTTAAAAATAGACGGGCTATGCATCTATAAGATGGACAAATTCGGGATTAGAATGATAGAAAAAGGTTGATGAACCATGCTTTATAAAAATGTTTTTATCGAATCCATAGGCTATGAACTGGCCCCGAACGTGGTAACTGCAGCGGATATTGAAAAGCGGCTGGAGCCGGTTTACAAAACACTGCATTTTCAAAAAGGTCAACTGGAAGCTATTACCGGTATCCGTGAAAGCCGGTACTGGGATGCGGATTTCAAGCTTTCCCATGGCGCCGTATCCGCCGGGGAAAAAGCCCTGGATGCCGCCGGTATTGATCCGGAAGAGATCAGCATGCTGGTTTACGGCGGAGTCTGCCGGGAAAACCTGGAACCGGCGACGGCCTGTGCCGTGGCTGACGGTCTGGGCATAGGTTCTGCCGCCCAGGTCTATGATATCTCGAATGCCTGTATCGGCATCTTGAGCGGCATGCTCCAGGTAGCCAATGCCATCGCCCTTGGCCAGATACGAACCGGCCTGATCGTTGCCTGTGAATCCTGCCGCCAGATTGTGGATACGACCATCGACAACCTGCTCAAAACCCGGGATATGTCCCTTTTCAAACAAACTGTAGCAACATTGACCGGCGGATCAGGTGCAGCCGCTGTTATTTTAACGGACGGCACCTTTTCCAATAATGCCCACCGGCTTTTAGGCGGCGTTGTAAAAAACGCCGTGCGCCATCACCGTCTCTGCACCTGGGGGCCGGACACAGGCATACCTGCCAGCGCCCGACACGTGATGCATACCGATTCCGTGGGAGTCCTGCAAAACGGGGTTGCCCTGGGCCTTGAAACCTTCAATGCCCTGCGCCGGGAACTGGCATGGCCCGATGACAAGCCGGACAAAATCATCTGTCACCAGGTGGGCGCCACCCACAGAAAAACCATTCTAAATGCCATTAACATCCCGGATTCAAAGGATTTTTCAACTTTTCGACATCTGGGCAATATCGGTACCGTGTCGTTGATTATAACCGCTGCCATTGCCGAAAAACGGGAGTTTCTTAAAAAAGGCGACCAGGTCGGTTTCTTGGGCATCGGCAGCGGCTTGAATTGCCTGATGCTCGGGGTGGGCTGGTAAAATGAACTGTGATATCACTTCTTTCCGGCATCTGTATCCCTTCCGATCTAATTTTTTTCCCATAAACGGACATAGATACCATTATCTGGATGAAGGCAGCGGCCCACCCATACTCATGCTTCACGGCAATCCCACCTGGTCCTTT
>Ga0307991_1002820_pt1 | contig 11580 bp, 9 predicted proteins | sample EllFjometagen131_FD_203146 | JGI IMG/M metagenome (GOLD analysis project Ga0307991, IMG submission 203146) | Marine microbial communities from Ellis Fjord, Antarctic Ocean - #131 | ecosystem: Environmental > Aquatic > Marine > Unclassified | place: Southern Ocean | collected 2014-10-08 | reverse complement strand
TATTCTTAATAGAAACTGCAGCTAATGAAAATGATGAAGTATTAGTATTTGTAGTTAGTGAGGATTTGTCGAGTTTCCCTTTTATTGATCGCTTCGAAATCATAAAAAAATCAACTGCTCATTTAGATAATGTAACTGTATTACCTACATTATCTTATCTAGTATCTAAAATTACATTCCCTAAATACTTCCTAAGAGAAGATCAATTAATCAAAGATGAACAAACACTTGTTGATGTTCTAGTTTACAAAGAATACTACACAAAGATATTTAATATCAAAAAAAGATATTTAGGAGAAGAACCCTTCTCTTTTAATACTGACAAATATAACAAAGTACTCAAAGATCATTTAGGAAGTCATATTGTTATTATTGATAGAAAAAAAGTAGGTTCTCATGTAATAAGTGCCTCGCTTGTAAGAAGATTAATCAAAGCAAATAAACTTAAAAAGGTTAAAAAATATGTTCCTCTTGCTACTTATGAGTATTTAACAAGTGACTTAGGACAAGATATCATAAACAAAATAAAGGAAAGCAAACTAGGTAGGCACTAATGTCTTTAGTATTACAAGCACGAGAAAAAAGAGCACAACATATAACTGAACTTATGAAGGAATACAAATATAAAACAATTGTAGTTTTAAAATTAAATGTACCAGGTGCTAATAAAAACCAAAATAGACTAAAATTCATATCTAATCTATATGATTCTTTTATCAAAAGAGAATTTATAGATAAGATAAAACATAAGGGAGAAGTAAAATCCATTGATGGGGATTATGTCTATTATGTAGTTGAAGAAGAAGGAAATGTAGTAAAAGAAAAAACAATCTTAATTGAGGAAGAAAATTCACTTGGAAAATTAGTGGATATAGATGTATATAACAAAACCTCAATAACAAGAGAAGATGTACAATGTGAAATGAGAAAGTGTTTAATTTGTAATAACTATTCGCATGTATGTGTTAGAAATCAGACTCATACTCATGAAGAGTTATTTCATAAGATTGATGAAATAACTGAAGAATATTTATTTGATTATATATTAAACAAAGCAATTAAAGGCATTAATTGTGAACTTAATCTATACCCGAAATTTGGCTTAGTATCAGCCCGTGATAGTGGTTCTCACACAGATATGAACTTTCAAACTTTTGTAAATAGTATTTATGCGATTAAACCTTACTTAAAAGAATTCATTCTATATGGATTAAGTGATATAGAGGATCCAATTAAACTTAAAGAGATTGGTATTAGAGCTGAAAAAGCGATGTTTAATGCTACGAATAATATTAATACCCATAAAGGTTTGATTTTTATTATGGGTATTTTCTTACCTGTAATGTCAAGAGCTATTAGGAATAATTATGGCATTTTATTTATAAAAAAAGAAATCATCAAAATAGGTGAACTTATTATTGGTGATTATTATGATAATATAAGTATTAAAAAAACTTTATCTCACGGAGACAAAATTTATTTAAATTATGGGATCAAAGGAATAAGAGGAGAAGTTCTGAATGGTCTTAGCCTAATCTATGAAATCCCTAGTTATAAAAATAAACAAATAATCAATATTCATCACGAATACTTAACTTATTTAATGAGTGAACTAGATGATACAACAATTATTCATAGAAATGATATTGAAACATTAAATGAAGTAAAAGAAACAATGAAAAATGTAGTTAAAGATGGTGGATATTCAAATAACATCGCCCTAGTAGAAAATATTAGTAACCAGTATAAAAAAAGAAACATATCGCCAGGTGGAAGCGCTGATATGCTTGTAGTAAAAATCATATTTGAAGAATTGAAATACTTATTAAAATAAAAACTATAATTGAAAAACACCTCAATTATAGTTTTTTTAATGTTTATTCAGTTTTTTCACAACATAAATATTACTTATATAGTATAGTCTAGTATTCTGATATATTGTATTTGCTAGACTACCTCCTATTTTATTGTTTTTACTAAGAGCCTTAATGAATGAAGTTATATTCTTTGAAAGCATTGGAATAACTATTTTAGTAGTTGATGATTTTAATATGTATCTAGGCTTATGAAGTAATATTAGCCATGTTTTCTTGAATTTTATATCATAATCTTCATCCCATTTAATAAATCTTCTTCTATATTTAATCCCATTAGACAAAACTTTATATTTAGTTTGTCTTTTATCATATCTAGTTAAACCAAAGATAATAAATAATTGTAGTAAAATTACTCCTCCAGTTGCTATAGAAGCAGTTAAGTTGTTAACAATGGCTGGAACAAACATAAATCCAATGATAATTAAGTAAAATATGAATGCAGGTAAACCTGCTTTTATTTTAGTTTTAATAGAATTATCATTATGATCTAGTAAAACATATTTACTTTTAGCAAAGAAATTATATAAAGGTCTAATCATCCATATTAATACTAATAAAAGCCCTATCCATGTTAGCATATATTTAAACATTGTTATACCTCCTATAAGCTATACTAATATATTAACATTAATTAGGTGAACACTCCCACTACTTACAATTGGTATTGTTGAAGTAGGGGCTTCTTGGGTAGAGCGAACTACCGTTCGGTAATTAATCAAGCTATCAAGGTTGTCCCATCCTCTATTATGCTATTATAACGTAGTTTTCTGATTTTATCCATTCAAAGTCTTACATAATAATATTATACCAAATATTTCTAATAGTGAAAAATGCAGAAAACACTATATTTTAATAAAGCGCTTTTGTCTTATTTTACTGCTTATGTTCTTTGCCATAATTTATAGTATGATATAATGAGATTAAATGAAGTATTAATAGCAACTTAAATAAGAAGAATTGAGGACAATTTAATGATTGATTATAATAATAAAATAAATGAAGTTACCTATCATTTTAATGTTAAGAAAAACAAAAAACTGAAAACTGATTTATTTCTTAGATTATGTAAAAAGGTTGGAGAAGAAAAAGAAGAAGATACTGAGATTAGTGCTATGATTAGTGAAACCTTTTCATTGCTTGCTGAAATTAGTCATGATGAAGATGCTAAAACAGGGACTTATAAAAAGTCTTTTAGAATACTCAAAAAAACAGTTAGAAAGAAATTAGGATACACGGCTAAAGGTGTTATTCAAGAAGAGTATGCTGGGATGGGTATTGCTCTTGGGGTTGCATTTGGTAGTATATTTTTTAGTATGGATTCATCATATATGGCTATAGGAATACCAATTGGTTTAGCAATAGGTGTTTCGATTGGAAGAAACAAGGAGAACGATGCGGAAAAAGCTGGGAAAGTATATTGAATTCAAAATCATAATTATTTTTTCTACTTTTCAATCAAAAAGACCATGATAAATTCTATCATAGTCTTTTCTTATTTTTACTGTAACACTAAAGCTAAAAACCTTTTTTGTATAACTTTAAGAAACTGTCTACGACTAAAGGAGAAAATTGAATAGATTTATTTGATGATATAATCTCGATAGCTTCTTCATGAGATAACTTACTTCTATAAGGTCTATCAGATGTCATTGCATCCCATGCATCTGTAACAGAAATTATTTGGGAAACTATTGGAATACTATCTCCTACAAGCCCTGATGGATATCCTTTACCGTTCCAATGTTCATGATGATGAAGTACATTTTTAGAAACATTAGATAATGATTTTAATTGTTTAAGAGCTTCATAAGCCCATACTGGATGTAACTTTATTAATTCGAATTCTTCTTCAGTAAGTTTCCCTTTTTTATTTAAGATTTCTAAGGGTACTAATAATTTTCCGATATCATGAATTATCCCAGACCAATAAGTTTCTTGTATTTCTAAGTTTGATAATTCTAAATCTTCTGCAATTTTTTTTGATAATATAGCTACATTATCACAATGACCTTTTGTATAAGGAGTATACTGTTCTAACATAATGTTCATAGCATGAACCATGTCTATGACTTGATTTTTCTGTTGCTCAAATAATTCATTTGTTTTTTCTTTAACTTCAGTAGAAATCTTTTTATTTTGAGTTTTAAGCTTATAATTCAAATTATAGTTTTCAAGAAATTTAGAATATAAAATTCTCGAAAATCCCCAAGAAAAAGCAACAAGAAGTATAAGTGTAGTTATTTTTGGTGTATAGGGACTTTCAAATAAGAAACCGCCTACTAGAACTCCTGTAAAAAAAACGTATATCAAACTAATAGAAAATATAATTGCGTGATACTGCCATTTTAAGTATAAGAGAGTAGAAACTGATAAAACTACTATTGAATAAGTTCCAAACAATTCATATCGATTTGGTACAAATGCTAGCAAACTAGAACTCCAAAACATTACACTTATAATTTGAATGAAAATTAAAAGAGTATGATATACAGTAATAGTTCTATTTTTTGGTTTATAAATTTGAAACAAAATAAATATTATGACAGAAGAGATAAGAAAAATAAAATTTAGTGTTTTTATAATTTGAACATCGTCTTCAATATATGATATTAAACACATTACAAGAGAAATAAAAACCATAATAATAGAAAAAGTATTTGATCTACTATAATTAATAAAACGAACACTTTTTTTAAATAAGTTTACATTTTTTTCCGGATATGGTTTTAAAAAAGAATTAAATACGTTTTTCATAGTTTAGCCACCCTTCATATATATTAATTATATTATATGAAAAAAGATAATTCAAGTATCTGTCTTATATTGATTATAAAAAGTACATACACTACACTATTTGGGGCTCAATCTAATATTCTGTCTTTTGTTTTATTCGTTTGTGTTATAATGTAGTAGAATAGAAAGTAAGCGAGGTGTTTTATATGGATAAACGTATAGAATTATCAGTAATATTAAGCAAAAAGAATCCAGAAAAATTAAAAATGGTTGTAGGATTTGATGGATTTGTTGATGAAATTATTCATGTTGTAGATAAACGAATGGATAGTGAGCATTTTACTAGAATTAATACAATTGAAGCATTAGGAACTAGGATTGTAAAAGCTAGTGGATTATCTACTAATATAGAGTTAGTTCCAACAATTAAAAAAATTGGTGGAAATGGTCCTATTATGTGTAATGCATTATCAAAGCATAACCCATCTATTTCTTATATGGGTGCATTAGGTTATCCATCTATTGATGATGTATTTAAAGAAATGGAAGACAAAGTTAGTCTTTATTCATTTGCTACAAACGGACATACCGATGCACTTGAATTTGATGATGGTAAGTTATTATTAGGTAAAATGCAATCATTGAATGACGTAACTTATGAGAATTTGTTAAAAGCCGTTGGGGAAAAAGAATTTGTTACCATATTAAATAATGCAGACTTGTTTGCTAATGTAAACTGGAGCATGTTACCAAATCTAACTGATTTATGGGAAAAAGTAGCAGATAATATATTACCCAAATTGCCAATTAAAAAGAAAAAGCCTTACTTTTTTGTTGATTTAGCTGATCCAGAGAAAAGAGAAGATGATGAAATAAAAAGAGCACTTGAAATCTTAAAACGATATACCAGCAACTTTTTTGTAGTACTTGGGTTAAACAAAAAAGAAGCTTACGATATAGCTAATGTATTGGATTTGTTTGATGACCAATCATTGAAGCACATGCAAGTATCCTTAGAAGACTTAAATATTGCTTTACAAGAGTATTTAGGTATTGATTGCGTCGTAATTCATCCTGTTGATAGATCGTGTTGTGTGATAAATGGTGAGTTTTATATGGAAGCTGGACCTTACATTACAAAACCTAAATTATCAACTGGGGCAGGAGATAACTTTAATGCTGGGTTTATGTTAGGGTTGTTACTAGGATTAAAACCAGATCAAGCACTTTTAACAGGGATGTCTACTTCAGGATTTTATGTTAGAAATGCAAAAAGTCCAGAATTTAAAGAGTTATATACATTTATGAATGATTGGGCAGAAGATAAGATTGAATAAAATAATAAACGATAAATAAGATAGTGTTATTTATAAAACAAATATATAGAAATTTAAGACAGGGAAACTATATTTTTTAAATTTATTAGGTTCTTTTGTTTTTAAGTTTAAAAAAGTATAATAATATTAACTATACATTTAATTGAGAGGTAAATACTATGAATATAAGAGACTTGGTTCGTAATAAAAAGAACTTTTCGTTTCACCTAAATGAAAAGCTTGATATTGAAGCTATTAGTTATGATTTGTATTCTAATAGAGGAAAAGACCTTATCAATGAAAATATTGAAGTAGTATTAAGTGGATTGTTTTGTAATGAAGAATTTAGCAATGAAGGATATGTGAAATCTTTACTGCTAAAATTAAAAAATGCAATTGATACAAAAACAAATACGGTAGAACAAGTCATTGTTTCAGACGTAAATCTTAAAGCTCCTTTTTATTATTCTTTTTCTTTAGGTATAGAAATCGTTATGATTAAAACTCCTAAAATTGTTTTAAAGTTTAACAGATTTGAAGAATCTTTTGCAAATGAAGAGTTTTATGAAAAACTTTTTAAAGATATAGAAAAAGAATTTGATGTTTTCTTAAAAAGAGAAAAAATAAGCCGTTTCGTAGTAGACTATTCATTTAAAAAACCGAAGGTTTATGCAGATAATAACTTTCCTGTATTATTAAATATGAAAAAAAGCGAGACTAATTATTATCAATTAACTGATTCAGATAATGAAAATCCTGTAATACATTTAGATTTATTTCTTAAGGGGATTAAATTATTAGAAAGTAATGAATTAACGTTCTACACTGAAGAGTGCATGATTGATAATATCTGGATAAAATGTGATGTAAAAATAGTAAAAAAAGATGAACAAGGAAATTGTTTGCTTATAGCTGGAGTTGTTTATGATATTTCTAGCAGAAATAAACATAAAGATATTGAATATTTATATACTATATATGAAAAAGCGATTACATCTGGAGGCATTGGAGTTTTTTATTATAATTTGGTAAATCATAGTCAAGAGTACTTTGATTGTAATATAATTTATAAACGTATGTTAGGGTTAGAACAACAGGAAAATGGGTATTACTTACAATCAGACTTTACTAAGTGTTTGCTTCCTTTAGAAGATGAAATCGGAGATAATGCAAGTATATTAAAATCTTTAAGTAATATAATGAAAGGTGATCTTGAAGGAACAAATGATGATATATTAAAAATAAAAAATCTTCAGACTAATGAAATAAAATACTTACTATCATCATCAAAGATTGATCTTAAATATGAAGATGGTACACCAAAAAGATTTGGTGGGATTGTTATTGATATAACCGATCGCATTGTCAAAGAGAAGAAACAAATCGAATTTGCTTATGTTGATGAATTAACAAGATTATCAAATAATAGAAAACTGTATAAAGATTTAAAAAATAAGAAATCTGGCATTGGTTTATTCTTTGACTTGGATAACTTTAAAAAAATCAATGATAAAAATGGACACTTATTCGGAGATCAAGTTCTAAGAATTTATGGAAATTCTTTCTTAGAAATATCTAAGAAATATAATAATGTAACTTCATATAGATTATATGGTGATGAATTCTTTGTATTCGCAGAAGGACTCAAAGTAGACTTCGCAAACACTTTCGATAAAGAACTAAATGAAATGGTAACAAAAAAAGTGAATGATTTAAAACCAGGTATCAAAGTAGCTGCATCTATGGGATATAGCATATTAGATGATGCTAAAGATTTTGAAGAATTTATAAAACTTGCAGATTATGCAATGTATAAAGAAAAAATAAAAGGAAGAGAAAAAAACTATAAACGATAAATATCATCTTTTTGTATTTAGAAGATAAAAGAAATAATAAAATGGAATCTATAAAATTGACACAAAAAAACTGTGTATGTTTTATAGATTCCATTTTACTAATCTAATACATCCTTTTTTATTACCCCTTTATGCTCTATAGGTGATATGACTTCTTTATAAAGTATAAAGATATCTAATTTTTAATAATGTATCAAGTTGCATTAGTAAGTATGTTATTATATATATGATTTACTATTGTTATAGTGTATATTTAATAAAGTAAAATAAGATAAATTAATTAAGGTGGAGATTCAGTTATGGAAAATCAAGATAAACCATATAAAAGAAGAGTTAGATACAAGGGAAAATACCCAAAAGCATATAAAGAAAAATATAAAGAATTAAACCCTGATAAATATGGAGATACTGTAGCTCATGTTATAGACAAAGGAAGTACTCCAGCAGGGATGCATATACCTATTATGGTAAAAGAGATTATTGATTTTTTAAAGATAGTTCCAGGACAAACTGGGTTAGATGCTACATTAGGTTATGGTGGACATACCTTAGAAATGCTAAAATGCTTAGAAAAAAAAGGACATTTATATGCCCTTGATATAGATCCAATCGAGTTGCCAAAAACAAAAGCAAGATTAGAGAAAGAAGGATTTGGTGAAGAAATACTAACTACCGAATTAATTAACTTTTCTGATATTGATATGGTATTAGAAGAAACTGAGCAATTTAATTTTGTATTAGCGGATCTTGGAGTATCATCAATGCAAATTGATAATCCTGAAAGAGGATTCTCATTTAAGAATGATGGTCCATTAGATTTAAGAATGAATCCAGAAATTGGAATTCCAGCTTCAACTCGGTTAAGAAGATTATCACAAATCGAGTTAGAAGGTATGTTAACTGAAAATGCAGATGAACCTTATGCTGAAATTATATCAAAAGCAATAATAGCAGCAAAGGAAAATGGGATATATATTGATACAACAGTAAAGCTCCAAACAGTAATAAGTGATGCTTTGCAGTTTATCCATGTAAACTCAAGAGAGCGAGATATTAAGAAATCATGCCAAAGATCATTTCAAGCTTTAAGAATTGATGTGAATAGAGAGCTTGAATCTATATATAACTTTTTAGAAAAGTTACCATTTGCACTTGCATCAGGCGGGCGAGTAGCGATACTATCATTTCACTCAGGAGAAGACAGACTGGTTAAGAAATCATTTAAAAGGTACTTGAGAGAAGGAATTTACAAAGAAATATCTTCTGAAATCATTAGACCGACAGATGAAGAATGCAGAATTAATAATCGTGCAAAATCTACAAAAATGAGATGGGCAATAAAAGCATAAAATACTAAATAGAAAAGAGGATATTATGGGAAAAAAGTATATTGAAGAAAATATCGAAAAACTAAGAAAACAAAGAGACGATAATGTAATTGGTGGTTACCGTGATTTAGTTGTAAAGACATATAAATACATTAAAAAGCAAATAGATAAATCCGAATCAGGATATTGTAATCCTAAAAACTCAGATATAAGTAACTTTGTTTATGGAAATAAAAATGAAGAAAGCAAAATAAGAAGCTTTATTAAGGATTTGAAAAAATCCAATTATTTAACAGTGTATGGTGTTGCTGAAGAAAGAGAAGTTAAAATTATAAAAGATCTAGACTTTTAGTATTTGTTATAATGCAATAAAAGGCTGTCTAATTGATATGATACCTCTAAAGTAGACATTTTATTAATCAAAATGGCAAAATGAACCAAGATGGAAATAAATCATCTTGGTTCGTTTTTTTAGAACTATGTAATTGTTCATTTAGAATGTGATACGGTGAGTGAATTGATAGGATGTTAGTAGACACAAAGGGATACATGTCTTTATTAACATCTTTTTGTATGTGTAAAGAAAAGAGTGAGGGAATCGAGTAAAATAGTGAATATTCATTTCAGTATTGTACAACGAACAAAAATATATAATTATGTAAAAAGGTATTGTGCAACGAACAAAAATATAGTATAATACTAATTGAGGTGATCAACATGATCAGAAGAGACTTATATTTAAATCAAATACGACCATTTATGCAGAAGGATTTAATCAAAATAATTATTGGGATTCGTCGTTCAGGTAAGTCAACATTGATGAAACAAATTATTGAGGAATTAAAAGAGAATGGTGTAAAAGATAGTCGTATTATATATCTTAATTTTGAGGACTATCAAATTAGAGAATATAAAGACATAGATACGTTATACAATTACTTAGAAAAGAATGTGGTTGAGGGAGACAAAACATATATATTTCTTGATGAAATACAAGAAGTAGAAAACTTTGAACAAGTCGTGAATTCCCTTAATGCAACAAAAGATGTTGATATATATTTAACAGGTTCAAATTCAAAAATCCTTTCAGGTGAATATGCAACATTGCTTACAGGAAGATATAAAAGCTTTAAAGTGTTCCCCTTTTCATTTAAAGAGTTGTTAGAATATCATGGGAACAAGGATAAGAAAGAACTATTTGATTTATTTATTAGATATGGGGGATTTCCTGTTATTCAAAGTTTTGATCTTGATGATCAAAAAATATCAATATTGAGAGATCTATATGATTCGATTGTCATCAAGGATATTGTTCAAAGACATAATGTTTCTGGTGTAGATGCATTAGATAAATATATTAGTTATTTACTAAATACAGTTGCCACACAATTTAGTGCTAAAAACATTATAAATTATTTCAAAAATGAAGGTAGAACAATCAGTAAAGAGACGTTATATAATTATATAAGTTATGCAAAAGAAGTTTTGTTAATATATTCAGCAAAAAGATACGATTTAAAAGGAAAGAAACTACTAACTACCAACGAAAAGTATTTTGTAAATGATCAAGGACTTAGAGCAACTAAATTTGATAATATAAAAGACATAGAAAAAACATTAGAAAATATTGTGTTTTTTGAGTTGTTAAGAAGAGGCTATGAAGTCACAGTAGGAAGCATTGGTGATAAAGAAATAGATTTTATCGCAACCAAAAACAATACTATTGAATATTATCAAGTAACTTATATTATGGAAACATCAAAAACAAGGGACAGAGAATTTGGTTCATTAAATATGGTCAAGGATCAGTATCCAAAATATGTTTTATCACTAGATAATGTTAATTTTTCTCAATTTGGAATTATTCATAAGAATATAATAGATTTTCTTCTTGAATAGAACATAATATACATATCCTATTAAGTTGCAACTAAAAGCGATACAATGAGGAGTCTGTTTCTTTAAAACGGACACTCAATAAAAAAGAGACACTAGAGCTTGTTCACGAAAATGCAGGGGAGCGAGCTCTTTAATTTTTTCTTGTAATCTAATGTTATTGTAATAGTAAATGTATTCAGAAACAATAAATTCTACATTTTTTGTATATAAGTTATCTTGTAAGTAAATACATTCAGTCTTAAACGCACTAAAGAATGATTCTATAGGTGCGTTATCTACGCTGCTTCCTTTAGCGGATATTGACTGTATAATATCTGAATCAATCAATATCTTTTTGTATGTAGGATGTGTGAAATGCCATCCTTGATCTGAGTGTAGAATTAGTTCTGCTCTTTGTTCGTATGGAACTTTTTCTATTGATTGTTGTAATGCATCTAGAACCAGCTTATGATCAATAAACTTTGATAAAGTCCATGAAACAATTGATTTATCATACATATCTTTGATCGCACACAAGTATTTTAATCCATCGCGGCAGAAGATATATGTGATATCGATAGACCATTTCTTA
>Ga0307991_1002819_pt1 | contig 11583 bp, 11 predicted proteins | sample EllFjometagen131_FD_203146 | JGI IMG/M metagenome (GOLD analysis project Ga0307991, IMG submission 203146) | Marine microbial communities from Ellis Fjord, Antarctic Ocean - #131 | ecosystem: Environmental > Aquatic > Marine > Unclassified | place: Southern Ocean | collected 2014-10-08 | reverse complement strand
CCACGACGCTCTTCCGATCTATTATGTAATTGACAATACGGACTGCGATGACAGCAATGCGAATATTCATCCCGGGGCCTATGATAAATGCGATAACGGAATTGATGAAGATTGCAAGGATGGGGACAGTGTTTGCGGGGAAGAACCTCCGAGCGTGTGCGCGGATCTTTCCAACGTCCCTCTTGAAACCCAGGTGGAGGCACCCCCACCCATCGTCATGCTGGTGATGGATGATTCCGGAAGCATGGCCTATACCGTGCTTTGCCCTGAAGACAATGGAAAATTTGATGGTTATAGATATTATGACGTTGATGACCATTATGAGGCTAAATATATAGACGAGTACTGGCAATCCCAGTGGACGGGTTACAACGGCATTTATTATAATCCGGGTGAGGATTACACTCCCTGGCCGTCTACCGGCACTTCGACCTATGAGGATGCGAATAAGGACACGCCTAAAAAATATCCGACTAAACCCGATACAAGAAACTTAAACGATCAGTTTGGTAAATGGGATGGGGTGAGCGTGCGAGTGGCGCATTACTATGTCTGGTCATCCTCCGAGCAGGCACCTTACCTTGTCAATATTACCGGCTCGACTAGTTATCAAATTGATTATTACAAAGTGATTTCGTGCGGCCATGCCGCCTGTAAAAAGCCGGATAGTTATGTTCAGTATTATGACAACGCCAACACTAATACGCCGGCGGATGTTAAGACCAGCCGCACCTCGGCAGAAGAACGTCAGAATTTTGCCAACTGGTATCAGTACTACCGTACCCGGCAGCTGGCGGCCATTTCCGCCCTCGCCAATATGATAAACAGTGTGCAGGATGTACAAATAGGCCTTCATGCCATTAATTACAGCGTCAACATGATCGCCCCCCGGTTGGTGAACGATAATCGCGGTCCGATTCTGGATGATCTTTATAAAATCGCCTCAATCGGTGGCACTCCGTTGCAACGCGGCTTGTATGAAGTTGGCAGTTATTATATGGGCGCGAATAGTCCCTATTCCGATAGTGCCGGGGGTGAGTGCCAGCAGGTTTATAGCATTCTTATGACTGACGGCTACTGGAACAGTTATTTTTCCAGTGTGGGAAATGCGGATAAAGACGTCAATACCGATGAGATCGATGGTTTTGACGGCGGAGAATTCGCTGACAAGGCTTCCAATACGGTTGCGGATGTGGCCATGCATTTTTACGAAAGAGATTTAAGGACTGATTTATTGGACATGGTGCCTACCACTGCCGTGGATACGGCAACGCATCAGCATATGGTGACGTTTTCAATCTCCTTTGGTCTTAAAGGAAAATATGATCCAAAGGATGAACAATATGATTGCCCTGGAAGCAATTGTCCTGACTGGCCGGATGACTTGAATAGGTATTCATCGGATGAACGCAATATTACCGATCTCTGGCATGCGGCAGTCAACGGCCGGGGTGAATTTTTGGAAGCGACCAATGCTCAGCAGTTGAACGATGCATTGCTTGCCATGATGCAGACTGTGTCCGAGCGGAAGGGGTCTGGGGCATCCGTGGCGGTCAACTCCCATGAGTTAAAAGAAGGGACTAGAATGTATCAGGGAACCTACGATTCCACCGGTTGGACAGGAGATTTAAAGGCATATAAAATAGAAACAGACGGCTCTGTAGATGAAGACGATCCTGTCTGGTCGGCCGCAAAAGTGCTTAATGCCCGCGTGGCCGCATCCGGTCATGGGGATCGGGATATTTATACAATGGGCGCCAGCAGCGCGTTTGAATTCATTGCAGATAAAATTGGTTCATTGACCGAAGACCAGCAGTATTATCTGGGCGACGATGCCGCAGCCCGCACTAATTTGGTCAATTATATTCGGGGATCTGCCATCAATGGTTTCCGTTCACGCCTTACCCGCTTGGGGGATATCGTGCATTCCGAGCCGAAATTTGTGAACGGGTATCTCTATGCAGGCGCCAACGACGGGATGTTTCATGTTTTTGATGCAAGTGACGGTCAGGAGGTCTTTGCCTATATTCCCAGCTTTGTGTATCCCAACCTTGAAGAGCTGTCCAATCCGGATTATTCCCATCGGTATTTCGTGGATTCCACCGCATTCATTGGTTACTACGACAGCGATGTACTTCTCATCAGTGGCCTTGGCAAAGGCGGCAAGGGTTATTTTTGTTTAGACATCGATATCACCAACCCCGGAAGCTTTACCGCTGCGGATGTGAAATGGGAATATCCCGATACCGGGTCCTCCAATACTGAAGTGGATAATCTGGGCTACACCTTTTCCGAACCGATTATTATTAATACGGAAACCGCAGGTGAGGTGTTAATTTTCAGTAACGGCTATGACAGTCCCAATGCCCGGGCGGTTCTTTATGCACTGGATCCTTCCACTGGCAATATGCTTAAAATGGTCGATACCGAGTACGGCAGTCCGGATCCCGCTGATGATAACTGTAATGGATTGTCAACACCCGTATTTATTGATTCCAACAACAACGGAAAGGCGGATTCTGCTTATGCCGGCGATCTGCGGGGCAATGTCTGGAAATTCGACATCAGCGGCGCGGTAGCGGACTGGCATGTGGCGTATGCTTCAGGCGGCAGTCCCAAACCGCTTTTTCAGGCCCGGGACAGTGACGGCCATCCTCAGCCGATTACCACCCGGCTGGCAGTGAGAGGGCATTGCGTTCGGGGATATTCCGGTTATATCGTTACCTTCGGGACCGGAAAATTTAATGCGGCCGGCGATTTTACAAGTACCAGCACCCAGGCGGTTTATGGTGTATGGGACTGGGCTGCGGAATGGGATGAGGAAGACACAACCGGAGACAGTTCGGATAAATATTTGGGCGCTTTCAACGATCCGAATGGCGGCAATTTATCCAACCTTGCCGCCCATTCTGACTTATCCGGCGTGGGGAGCAAATTGACCCTGGTGTCCCAGTCTCAGTCCGGCGGGACGGCGTTTTATGGTGGTAAAACCTGGGGCTTTACCTCATCCAATGACATTAACTGGTTTAACGTTGCGAGTTTTCTCGAAGGCGGTACATATGGAGATGATGCGGATGAAGGCTATCATGTGGGTTGGACCTATGCGCTTCCCAATTCCGGGGAGCGGGTAGTGGCTGATCCTGTTTTGTGGCTGGATTACGTGCTTATTGTTTCCCAGGAGCCAACTGAAAGTGTGTGCACGGTCGGAGGGGTATCTTATCTTACGGCCCTTAATATCTGCTCCGGCGCGGCCCCGGATGAACCGTTCTTTGATACCAATGGGGATGGGGAGATTACAGATGATGATCTCATCGACGGAGAACCGCCAGGTACAATAGAACTGGATGATTTTATCACCTATCCACCGACTATGGTCGAGGATTTCATTTATTTTGGTCCGGGTGAAAGTTATGTGGTGGATACGGATCCTTCCCGGGTCATTTTTTGGCGGTTTTTAAATTTGGATTAAAAAATATCCAATTGTTATCCTTAATAGTCCGGGAGTTTGATATTAAAAAAACTCCCGGACAATATGATGAAAAATGAGGTTCGAAATGAAAAAAATAATCATTTTAATATTGGGAACGATGGTGATGTTTGCGGGAATCGCGTTTGCCGACGAACAAAATATCTCAGCAGGCGTTCTGGAAGGGGTTGAAAATGCGACTCCATCCAACTGGAGGTCGGACAATCTGGTATGGAAAACCGGGATCATTGATGGCAAGAGTGCCGAAGGCATGGTGATCGATGATGCCGGATACCGATGGTCAAAATATGGCACCAATTTTCGGGGTAGTGATGGCAGTATCCAGACGTCAGGGGATTTTAACCAGGGAATGGAAGTTACTTTTGTCTTAGAAAAGGATCGTAAAACTATTGTGACCCTGATTAGAGGAAAGATTGCTGAAGCGGATGAAGCGGAAGAATAGTTATTAATAACAGGGAAGGATCAGCATGCGAAAAATATTTTTTATGTGTTTATTAGTGCCGCTTCTCATGGCCATGCCGGTGTCTGGTGAGTATTACCAATATGAAGATGCGGAAGGAAACCTGAGATTTACCGATGACCCTGCCAATATCCCGAGAGATACGCAAGCAGATATAACTGCCTATGAATCAATCGAAAATAATAGTTTTCAAGAACCTTTGGAATTAAATTCATCAGATTCAACTCAGGAAGATGGTGGTAATTTGTCTTTACCTGGTGCCAGTAAGAGTGAACAGATAGCGGATAGAAAAGAACTTGATGAGATGCGGGCAGCATTGGATCAGACGGAAGCGTTGTTAAAAGCTGAGCATGAAGAACTTAAGATGCAAGCGCCTGGTTTGGATGCTTCTACATTGCAAAAAAACGAGTATGCTGAAAAAATCACTGTGATGAACGCAAAGATGGCTGACTACAAAGAACAGCATCAGGCATACAATGAAAAAGCAAGGGCCTATAACGCCAGCATCCAGAGTGAAGAAAAAAAAGTGGATAATGCAAACGTCGAGTAGAAAATGCAATAGTCATTACTCGGGATGCGTCTGTGCAGAAATAACGAAAAGAATGATTAAGGCCTGATAATCCGCTTCTTAATAAAGTACTAAACTAGCTTACGGGCATCTGAGCAATAAACGTTCAGATGCCTTTTTTCTTATATGCACATCAAAAGGTCTTTAGGAACGTGGGATAACGCGTTTTATTCAAATACTTCGGCATGGGCTCCGATTCGTGTTGGCCGGAGTTCAAAATCCGTGATTGTATAAATCAACAGCCAGTCCGGTTCAATATGACATTCACGAAAATCCCGCCATTGGCCTTTGCGCTTGTGATCCTTGAACTTTGTCGGGAGGGATTCCGGAACAGCCAGCTTTTCAAGGACTTGCCGAAGTTTTTGGATATCCCGTCCTTGTTCGGCAGCTGTTTTCAAATCTTTTTTATGTTGGGGCGGGGTATGAGATATTTTTTTTGCCGCAGATGGACGCAGATCCACGCAGATAAAAAGGAAAAAAATCCGCGTTTATCTGCGTCCATCTGCGGCTAATTATGCAAAAGAATGGTGATCTCTTGGAATTGGTTTCAGGCGATTAATCTGTTTTGCTTCAGGGCTGTTCATTGCCTGCCAGAGATCCCAATCCTGTTGCAGGCCCAGCCAAAAATCCGCAGACATGCCCAGAACACGAGAAAGTCGCAATGCCGTATCCGGCGTTACCGAACGTCTGCCTTTAATAATTTCGTTCAGCCGAGGATAAGAAACGCCCAGGCAACGGGCAAGTTCTGTCTGTGTGAGGCCAAGGGGCTTTACGAATTCCTCAAAAAGCATCTCTCCGGGATGGGTCGGCGGGCGATTTCGCGGTAGCCGCCTTCCGACATCAGTGGTAATCTGTGATTTCGATCTCATAGGCATGGCCTTCCTCCCATATAAAACAAATTCTGTATTGTTGATTAATGCGGATACTGTATTGATTCTCCCGATCGCCTTTCAAACGTTCCAGGCGATTACCAGGCGGCACTTTAAGTTCATTAATATCCCGAACTCTGTTAATTTGATCCAGCTTTCGTCGCGCTACCGGCCAGATGGATTGTGGACAGCATCTGCGGGCTGCTTGCGATGCCACACCATCAAAAATATCCTCGGTGCCAGCAGAGTGAAAAGTTCTTATCATGGATCGCATTATAATGGGGGCCGTTATAAATGTCAATTTGTTTAGATCATATGGTTTTTTTTGACATCGATTTCGCGGATTATGCGGATTGAAATTCTAAAAATCGGCGTTTGTCCGCGTTCATCTGCGCCTGATTGAAATTTTTGCTATTTTTTGTTTTTTGGGAAATGTGCTTTTCCGGTTATCCACTGCTTCAATGTAGGGGAGGAGTTTACCTCCTCCTGTCTCGGGCGAGGATAGACACCTTTACCCTACGGGTGTCTCGGCCGAATTGTGATCTGGTCGATTTTCTTTGCCGCAGACAAAGAAAAAATTAAATCTGCGTGTATCTGCGTTTATCTGCGGCTAATTTTTGAGAAAATTCCTCTGTTGATAAAAATCCCCACATATTCTATGATTGGGCTGGTTTTTAAGTGGCGAGAAAATACCTAATTTTTGCTTTTTTCGCTACGCAGCGGCTTTGTTCAACAATCACATCCAGCCGACCCAAAAACCGCTACTGCGTTTTTCGGTCGGCTGATTTGCGGCGTTATGTGGCGGAACAATAAATACGGAATCAGGAGGTTTCATATGCTTGAAATAAATAAAAGCATCGTTGTTGATGAGAATCAGAAGCCGATAGCTGTGCAGATACCGATCAAGGAATTCGAGCGAATGGAGGAGGTCATTGAAAATTACGGCTTGGCAAAACTGATGGATGATGTCGCCGACGATGAACAACTTTCTGTACAGGAGGCTAAACATTTCTATGGGTCTTTGAAACAAGATGTGGAAAGTTGAATACAAAAAACGTTTTTTAAAGGAACTTTCCAAACTTCCTGAGGGTGTCCAGTCTCAGGCGGAAAAGGTCGTATTTGAAGCGCTCATATGTGAGAATCCTTTCGATCTCGGATACCTTGAACAAATGAGAGGGTTTCCCGGTAGATACAAAATTCGCATTGGACACTACAGGATCGGCGTGACAATAGACAAGCAGAAGAAAGAAATAGTCTGCAACCGAATTGCCCATCGAAAGGACATTTACCGTCTTTTCCCATAGTGAAATCGGGTGACATTAAATCGGGTGACATCATACGTATTTATTGGCGTTTATTTGGGCAACCCTTTGATGCATGAATGACTGAAAGCAACAGTAATGCAAAATTTTTCAGAAGCGCGGAATATCGATACCTTTGACGTACATAGTGGCTGAACGGAAAGACCGATTTTTCGTAGGCTGGGTAGAGCTCGTCCTGATATGTCGGGTTTCGCTGCGCTCTACCCAGCCTACAAAAATCAACCGTTGCCGAACAGGATGCACAGAGCGAAACCCGGCAAATGATGGCCGGCGGGTTTTTTGTTCAATCTATAGATAGTTTCTCAATAACAGTTCTCAATTTTGAAAGATCGTTATTTTGTTTCTTGATCCTTTTGTAGTCTTTTTTAAATTGAGTTATGTAATGTATGTTCAACTATCAAGTTCCTCGAATAATTCGTCAATAGAATCAACAGCATGAAGGTCGTTTCCGATTTCAGAATCCTTAAGTGCTTTAGCTGTAATTTCATTCGGGATTTTTATTTCAAAAGGAATACCTTTATGAAGGGTTATCTGCGAAAGGTACATTGAAATTGCCTCTGACATTGAAATGTTTAATTTTTTTAATATAATCTGTGCGTTGTGTTTTACCGCAGGATCAACACGGGTTTGAATGGTTGCTGTTTTTCCCATAACGTACTCCTAACCTTGCATTTTGTATTGACAATTGCCTTACATAAAAATACAACAAAACTGAAAAAAATCAAGAATATTTTTATCTGCTTATTCACTTCGCTCAAGCTACTTGCTTTTCCTGGATTCCGGGTCGCGGTCGCTTCGCTCCCTTGCCCGGAATGACGGGCCTGAAGCATCAAAGGTAACTTTAAATAATCCTCAACTTGAGCGAACCGGATATGCAGGTTTTATAATTATCCTTTTGAAGGATAGGGCAACGCTGGGGAGCGACCCGAGCGCCGAAAGGATGACCGAAGTATGAGGGCCGCATTTCAGGATGCGGCCCTCATACTTTTTTATGGTCTCATACTTTGGTCTATAATGCGACCGGATATTAAAGCGCAATTATTCCGGCTGGAATAAAATTGACATGCCTGGTAAAACAGACTATTTTTTCAATAAATATCCAATATTATTTAAATGTCATAATCAAAGGAGCTTCCATGGTGTCCCGGATAAACTCGGCGAAGATAAGTCCCGGCCAGTCTTCAGCGCTCAACGAAAAAAAAAGGTCACTAAACGATTTAGTGTTGAGACGTTTATCCTTTATGGTTCTGCCGCGCGAGGTCAATTGGATGCTGAGTCAGATTTGGATTTGCTGATTGTAACCCCTTTTCCGCTTAGCCGTTTTGAACGTCATGAAATCACCAATATCGTATTCGATGTTAATTTGCGCTATGATACCAATTTCAGTACGCTGGTCGTGGATAAGTCGTCTTGGGAGACAGGGATTATTTCTGTACTGCCGTTGCGGGATGAAATTATAAGAGATGGGACTCGCGTTTGACAAGACAGCAACAATATCGTGAAATAATAGACTACTGGTTGGCCAAAGCGTATGACAGCTTCAATTGAAACAATGTGCCTTATTCCTGAAGCAACTTAGCGGTTTGAATTTATTCAAATAATTCGGCATGGGTTCCGATTCGCGTTGGCCGGAGTTCAAAATCCGTGATTGTATAAATCAATAGCCAGTCCGGTTCAATATGACATTCACGAAAATCCCGCCATTGGCCTTTGCGCTTGTGATCCTTGAACGTTGTCGGGAGGGATTCCGGAACAGCCAGCTTTTCAAGGACTTGCCAAAGTTTTTGGATATCCCGTCCTTGTTTGGCAGCTGTTTTCAAATCTTTTTTAAATCTGGCGGTTGGCCGAATCGTCAGCATTTATTCTGATATTCCAAGGTCTGCAAACATATCGGTGACGGAATCATATTTTTTCCCTTTGCCGCTCCTGGCATCATTTATGGCCTGCATGGTCTCTTTCTTCATAATACGCAACTCAAAGGGAAACCCTTGGTTGACAATAATCTGCCGATAAAATAATTCATGGGCCGCAGAGATGGAAAATCCAAGTTCTCGCAGGATATTTTCTGCCTGTTTTTTGATTTCCGGCGTCAGCCGTACATGGGTTACTGCTGTTTTTGCCATTTTTTGATCTCCTTTTGTATATCATAATGCAACACATCATCGGTTTTGTCAAATTTCTTTTTCATCCTTTTTTCAGCCATTGAATTCAGGAACCAGGCGCAGACAAAAATTGTGTGGATTTTTTTACCGCCGAGGGCTATGAAGATATTTTTTTAGCCGCAGATGAACGCAGACAAATGCAGACAAAGATACAAAAAAATCCACGTGTATCTGCGTTCATCTGCGGCTAATTTTTCAGGTGTGTGCCTCTATTGCTGATTTTAAGCCAAATTCCCCTGTTGCTAAATTTTTTGCTATATCCTATGATTAATTTGTTTTTTGTTTTATTTATTTTTCAATAATCGAGACAGGAAATTCCGATATGGCCAATGATGTTGAACCTCCGTTTTCCGATAAATTCGTTTGCGTGGTCCTGGTGGAACATGGCTTGATTGACAAGGAGCAGGCCCTTGAAGTTTTTGAAAAAAAGGAAAAGGCTCGGGAAAATATAGAAAAACAAAAGGCAAGACAAAGCAGCGGGGCCTTGGCCGGAGTCAGGATTACGAACCCCACCACCATTGTTGATATCATCATGTCATTCAAGTTCAAGCGGTCAGATAAAAAGGATGTAGAACTGGATGAAGATGCCATTTTTAAAGCCCTGGCCGGGAAATGGGATAAACCATATAAAAAAATCGATCCCTTACAATTGGATCTGAATCTGGTCACTACCACCATCCCCCGTAGTTTTGCCATGAAGCATCTGGTGCTGCCCATTGAAGTGGAAAATGGGAATCTTGTAATCGCCACGTCCAATCCGTTTAATACCGAAGTTTTTGAGGATATTGGACGTGTCAGTCTGATGCCGGTAAAAATTGTCGTAACATCCAAATCAGATATTATCCGTTTAATTGATGAATTTTTTGGATTTAAACGATCGATTGCGCAGGCGGAAACGCAGTTTGACAGTTCGTCTGTTGTTGATCTGGGAAACCTTGAACAATATGTACGCCTGAAGACCCCTGATGAACTGCCTGCCAATGACCACCATATTGTGAATGCCGTTAACCATTTGTTTAGCTATGCATTTGATCAGCGGGCCAGCGATATTCATATCGAGCCCAAACGGGATATCTCATTGATCAGAATGCGTATTGACGGGGTATTGCATACCGTTTATCGTTTGCCTAAAAAAGTGCATACACCTATGGTCAGCCGGATCAAAAATATGTCCCGCCTGGATATGGCTGAAAAAAGACGCCCTCAGGACGGGCGGATCAAGACGGCCAAAGGCAGCATAGAAGTGGAAATACGTATTTCAACCATTCCGGTCGCTTTTGGTGAAAAGGTGGTGATGCGGGTCATGGATCCGGATATTTTGTTTCAGAGTCTGGATCAGCTGGGATTTACGCCTGGTGACCTGAAGCGTTATAATGACATGGTGAATCGTCCGAATGGCCTGGTGCTCGTTTGTGGTCCAACGGGGAGCGGTAAGTCCACAACCCTGTATTCTACCTTAAGGCGGCTCTCTACACCTGAAATTAACACAACCACCATTGAAGATCCCATAGAAATGGTTCATGAAGAGTTCAACCAGATTGCAGTTCAACCGGCTGTTAACATCACCTTTGCAACGATCATGAGAAATATTTTGCGCCAGGACCCGGATATAATAATGGTTGGAGAACTCAGGGACCTTGAAACCGCCCAAAATGCCGTACAGGCGGCATTGACCGGCCATTTGGTATTATCCACCCTGCATACCAATGATGCGGCATCTTCTATTGTCAGGCTTTTAGATATCGGTATACCCTATTTTCTGGTGCAGGCCACGCTGACCGGGATTATTTCCCAGCGTCTTGTCCGAAAGATTTGTCCCAGGTGTATTGAATCCTACATGATTGATGCTTCTCAGTTGCGGAATTCCGGGCTGGAGATAAACAAAGAAGGTCAGGTCAAATTGTATCGGGGAAAAGGATGTACTAAATGTCGGGGTACCGGATATTTTGGCCGAACAGCAATTTATGAAGCGTTACCTTATTCCAAGGCACTCCGGAATCTGACCACACAGCATACAGACCTTGCTTTATTAAGAGATGCCGCATTTAAAGAAAAATTGGTGACCTTAAGGGACAATGCCATTAAAAAATTGCTGGAGGGGATAACCACATTTGAGGAAGTGATGCGGGTGACCTGGGAAAACGATTAACAGGACGATTGTCTGAAAAATATATTCTGCTTATCCGGTTTACTCAAGTTGAGTTTAAATGTTATTATTTTGAATATAAGGCACTGGATTCCCGCCTTCGCAGAGATTCTCTGGGGCCAATTAATTTGACACATGGCAAAATTTTAGCCCCCACTGATTATTTAAATCAAAAATCAATCTTAAAATTATACAGCCATGGAATCGTATTATTTATTCCTTCCGACTCCAGTTTCTCAGGCAATTTTTCATAATGATGCTTCATTAATTCCGCAGAAGAAGAAGAAGAAGAAGAAGAAGAAGTCGAATTCCGACGGCAAAGTATAAAAGTTCACCAATCTCATAAAATTGGCAAGGCGCGCAAATTCTGAGTGATTATTAGTACTTAGCGTACTTTGAAGAAACGAGGAATGCAGCGCTACGCAGAATTTGGACTTTTTACGAAGCCGTCACCAATGATTTTGACCAACACCCGCTTACGTCGCCGGCCGTCAAATTCCCCGTAAAAAATCTGTTCCCAGGTTCCAAAATCCAGGCGGCCATCCGTGACGGCCACCACCACTTCACGC
>Ga0307991_1002816_pt1 | contig 11596 bp, 8 predicted proteins | sample EllFjometagen131_FD_203146 | JGI IMG/M metagenome (GOLD analysis project Ga0307991, IMG submission 203146) | Marine microbial communities from Ellis Fjord, Antarctic Ocean - #131 | ecosystem: Environmental > Aquatic > Marine > Unclassified | place: Southern Ocean | collected 2014-10-08 | reverse complement strand
ACCAGTAGGTACGCAAAAAACGATAAATTAATAAAATGACATAAATGTAGTGCCACTTGAATCTTTTTTGGTGCGTAAATAGCTGATTTACATAGATATATTTTTTACACTGTTAAACATGGGTTAAAAGAAAGGTGTTGCAAAGATTACATAAAAACCCAATAAAAACAAATATTTAATGCAGAAAAGAAGTGATAGCACAACTTAAAAAAGAGTTTCCTAACTGGAAACGCCTGCCGAAAAATTTGAAAGAAATTGTCGGTGAGTACGATTTCAAGCAAGTCATAACAGCTCCGGCTGAAGAATTACTTGACATAGATAATCAAATTTCTGGTGACGGTATTATCAAACTCGATGAAATGGGTCAATTCATTGATAGAATTACCAGTGACAGGATCATAAAATTCAGCAACTATGATCGATCCGCGATTTATATCAAAGATGAAGAGCTACAGTTTATTGACCAACTAATCGATGATAAAGTTATCAATGCTTTACTCGCTTACGACAGTTACAGTCCCTCTATGCGAGAGAACTTTCTGAACCATCAATTTCGAGCCGAATTGCTAAAGAACATTAAATACCCTGAAATCAGTTACCGTAAATTTTGTACAGAAGAATATCTTGGTTTGGCCAAACTTTCAGCCGCATCCGAATTAATATCTTAATTGCGACAGATTGCAACATATATGCCACTCATAATTACAACCCGATATCTCTCCCAGCTCAAACAAACGGTTCAGCCATTGAAAGTTTGCTATAAAAAACAAGTCAGAAAGAACCCATACAATGTCACATTTGGCATTGTATGGTATTATCCAATAAAATCAAGCAAATACCTCCGCCCCCCACTAAGCCGGGTCAACAATGCCCCTTTATCATTTACACGGCACTGGTCCCAATTTAATTGTAACTTCTAAGTGACTGCTTTTAAATATGCAACTGCACAGCGGCCTGAAACGCTATTCAAGCTAACTGCGGACAAGCCGACTTGTACACGGCATGTATTTTGCTGATAACAAAACCGCACGATGGCGGCAATCTTAAATCAGATCAACACGGTTAATTGACATCACCAAGAATAATGCATTGGTATTTTTGTCAAATTTCTTTCAATTATTTAGGATGGGGGGTGTTAAGTGATTAGAATTAAAGTAAGCAGATGGTTATTTTTAGCAGTAATACCTATACTGTTATTTACTGTGCCGAACAATGTCAAAGCGCTCGATTTTGAACTTGGCAAAGGAATTACATTGGATGTGGATACAACCATCACTTACGGAGCTGCCTGGCGAACTGAGGGGCAAGACAAAGATGGTTTGAAAGATATTCTCACTGATGATGGCAATCGCAATTTTGACCAGGGGGATATGATCAATAACCGTTGGTCAATAATTGCGGACATCGATTTACACAAGGGTGATTATGGCTTCTTTATGCGTCCGAAGGCATTTTTTGATTTTGCCTACGATGGTAGCAATGCCAACGATTCACCGGGAACCAACAACAGCTCATATCAAAATGGTGGGGATACTGATTACGACGAATTTCACGAAGACACCCAGAGTGCCCACCGGGATAAAGCCGAAATTTTAGATTTTTTTGCTTACGGAAATCACTCATTCGGCAATACTGACGTTATGTTTCGAGTTGGACGACAAGCAGTTAACTGGGGTGAAAGTCTTTTCGTCATGGGGGGCATTAGCGGTGCAACCGCCTACCTTGACACAACCAATGCCAACGTACCGGGTGTCGAAATTCGGGAATTACTTATGCCATCCGAACAAGTATATTTTGAAATAAGCAAATCCGATTTTACTCTGGCCGCTTTCTATCAATGGAAATGGGATAAACATCGTCTTGATGAGTCGGGATCATATTTCAGCGTTGCTGACGAGCTCGATTCAGCCGGTGAACGAATTCTTGTTTCAGTAGCGCCCGGGATTAATGCCACAATCGATCGGGTTGGCGATGACAGTGCCAAGGATTCCGGGCAATGGGGGGTAGCGCTTCGCTATGTTGCCAAGGCTCTCAACTATACGGAGTTTGGTCTCTACTTTGTCAACTACCATGAGAAGATGCCGATAATGATTGGGAATCTCGGTTATGGTGGCTGGGACTCCCCGACCAAGGCTGCGCTAGGTGGTTCCTGGGCTAATCTTCCAGTCGCCCCGGGAGTTTCTTTAGGTGATATTGACTCAGTAACTGCGGCAACGCTGAACGCGGTTGATATGTCTTCATACTATCTTAAATACGCTGAAAATGTAAAGTTAATCGGGGCCAGTGTCAGCGGCGTTATCGGTGAAACCAATGTAGCTGGCGAGGTAAGTTATCGCTATGATATACCAATCTGCTTTAAAGCCCCCAACTCTCTGCTGGGTTTTATTCCTGAAAAGTCTCAGTACATACAGGGTCAGATTTCTACCATCACTATATTACCTGCGGGTCTTTTTTATGAAGGGCTATCAATCTTTACAGAGATTGGTGTTTTACACATTTGCGACAACACCGATCTCGTTAAAGGTTATGATCGAACCTCTTGCGGTGGTGTTTTCAAGTTCGTTTTTGATTATTTCCAGATTATGCAGGATCTTGATCTGAAAGTTCCGGTGACATTTGAAATAAACCCATCAGGAACTTCGCCCACCGCGGGGCTCTTTGACATGTACAGTAATACCGGAAGTTTTGACGAAGACTGTGATTCCGTGGCCCTTGGTTTAGACTTCACCTACAAGGCGGTTTACAAGCTCTCTATGGCCTACAAGGCTTACCTGCACGGGGGGGAAAAGAACAAGAAAGCAGACCGGGATTTTCTCTCACTCAATCTGAAATATACTTTCTAAAATTTGCTAGCCCAAAATAATTGGAGGATTAATTTATGTCACAGCCTTTTAAATTTAAACTTTTTGCACTGTTAACTCTCTTTTGCCTGTTCATGGCATCCGGGACTTTTGCCAAAGTAACCCCTGAAGAGGCGGATCAATTGGGTGGTACTCTGACCCCTCTGGGCGGGGAAGTGGCGGGTAACGCTGAAGGTACAATCCCGGCCTGGACTGGAGGGATGACCGGCATTCCTGAAGGAATCACCTATAAACCCGGAGATTTGCGGCCTGATCCCTTTACGGCCGATAAAGTTTTATATAAAGTCACACTTCAGAATATGGATCAGTACAAAGATAAATTAACCGAACTAAATAAAGAGTTATTTCGAAAATTTCCCGAAACCTATTATCTTAATATCTACCAGACCCGCAGAACCGCATCTGCACCGGAGTGGGTTTATAAAAGAAGCAAGCGCAATGCTACCGTAATCGAAATGACCGAAGATAAGGTGGGAGTGATTAATCATGGACTTACGGGTGGAATTCCATTTCCAATTCCTAAATCCGGCGAAGAGGCCATGTTTAATCACCTGCTCCACTGGCGTGGAGTTAGCCGAGTCGGCGCTTATACGCAGGCCAATGTTTTCTCTAATGGATCTTTGAGTCGCAGCGGCGGCGGGATTGTAACGGAGATATATCCCTGGAATATTGAAAATCTTGACTCTGCTAACTGGAATGGAATTTATTACAAAATAGTTGTTGACTACCAGATCCCGGCCCGACGCAAGGGTGAATTTGTTTTAATTCGTGACCACATAAATGCTTCAGAACACCCACGTATGGCCTGGCAGTATTTACCCGGTCAACGTCGGGTACGGCGCGCACCGTCAGTTGCCTATGACACTCCACACCCCGGTTCCAGTGGTTTGAGTACCTATGATGATACCTTCATCTTTAATGGCGCTATTGATCGATTTGACTGGAAGATTGTCGGTAAAAAAGAGATGTTTATTCCTTACAACAACTACCAGAGTGACCTGGTTCAGGAAAAAAAGTTATTGACCCCGAATCATCCCTCACCTGAAGTCCTGCGTTATGAGTTGCATCGGGTCTGGGTGATTGAATCAACCCTTAAGGAAGGTAAACGTCATGTTTACGGCCGCCGGATCTTTTATCTTGACGAAGACACTTGGGCTGCGGTTGCAGCAGATATGTATGACAATCGGGGCAACTTGTATCGCGGACATTTTGCTCTCATGACGTGTAAATATGAGCTGCCAGCCTGTGCCAAGCGTACCGAGTTCGCATTCGATTACACCCGCCCCGACTATGTGCAAAACGTGAGCGTCACCGGACTGAAGCATAGTTTACGTAATGATATTGTTATTGAAGACAATTTTTTCAGCCCTGAAAATCTGCGGCGGATGGGACGTCGTTAACGTTAAGCCAAAATCACGGTTACCCGAAACAACTCATTTAAGGAGGCTGTCCGAGAGAGGAAAAGAGCATTCTCAGACAGCCTCCTTAAATTATGGGCAATCCGTGAAAAGTTTGTATCTATACACAAGGAACTAAAGCATTGAAATATATACTTTTGCTCAGTCGCCGGTTTTTCGGGAGTTGGTTTTTTCTGACCATGCCCTTGTTCATGGGATTGACGATTACGAGTTACGCTGGTGACCTGCTTAAACAGTCAGCATTGCTAATCAGAAATCCATCGGAGTCGGCTCTGATGGATGTAACGCAGACTGGCAGACGCCTGGTAGCCGTTGGCGAACGTGGTATTATCATCTATTCCGATGATGATGGCAGCAATTGGACTCAATCACAGGTTCCGTTACGAGTAACTTTGACGGCAGTAACTTTTCCAAATCCCGATAGTGGTTGGGTCGTGGGCCATGACAGTGTCGTTTTGCACAGTTCCGACCGGGGAGAATCCTGGCAAAAGGTGATGGATGGCTGCAAAATCAACCAGATGATGGTTACGGCGATGAAAGTCATCATCCAACAAAAACGCCAACAGTTTGAGCTGGCTGATGAAAGCAGAAAACATGAGCTGCAATATGTTTTGGAAGATGCCGAATTTAATCTCAAAGGTTTTATGCAAACGGAGAGTGAAGGCCCGACCAAACCTCTGTTGGATGTCTTTTTTTTCAACCAGGAGGAGGGTCTGATTGTCGGTGCTTTCGGGATTATTTTGCACACCGTGGATGGCGGTAGTTCCTGGACGGCGTTGCTTGATCGGATTGAGAATCAGAATGGCTACCACTTCTATGCTCTGGCTCGCACCCGGGGAGCTCTTTTTCTGTTCGGTGAGGCCGGCATAATGTTCCGTTCACGAGATAATGGAGAACATTGGGAAACCCTTGAAACGGTTTATGAAGGTTCACTTTTCGGAGCTTTTGCTAACCCTGAAAGCAATTGTGTGGTGGCTTGCGGTTTGCGCGGCAATATGATCACTTCCTGTGATGGAGGTGAGAGCTGGCGGCATCAGCAAGTCGGACCTCAATCCTCGCTCAATGCCGGGGTTTTCCTTACTCCTGAACAATATCTTTTGACCGGGATGCCGGCTTTGGTTTTTACTGGGAGAGGGCTGGAGAAAGGAGCTCGATCCATCCCCACCAAATTCCCCGGATGTATGGGCGTCGCGATCAGTGGCGATCAACACTTGGTAATGGTTGGCTTGAGTGGTGTTCTTAGGATGGATCTGAAACACGTTATTGAAAAAGAGGTAAATTGATGTCCCACTCTCACCATGAAACTAAAACCACAAATGATCAAAAAGCGTCTGGTTTTGAACGTTTTATCTTTAAAAACCGGGCTCTATTCCTTTGCTGTTTGGCAGTTATAACCGTTTTTCTGGGGTATCATACATCACAACTCAAACTTGAAGCCAGTTTTGAGAAAATGATTCCTACCTATCATCCTTACCTGCAAAATTATCTTAAACACAAAGACGATCTTAGGGGTCTAGGCAACGTCATCAGGGTCTCGGTTGAGAATACCAAAGGTGATATTTTTAACGCTGAGTACCTTGATGTATTGCAGAAAATTAATGATGAACTCTTTTTTATTCCCGGCGTTGACCGTGCCGGAGTTAAATCTTTATGGATGCCTTTGGTACGCTGGCAAGAGGTCACCGAAGAAGGTTTTGCCGGTGGCCCGGTAATCCCGGATACTTACGATGGTTCCGCCGTAAGTATTGAACTGTTGCGGCGCAATGTCGCAAGATCGGGAGAGATCGGTAAACTTATTGCCAATAATTTAAAATCCTCAATGGTTATCGTACCATTGCTTGACAAGAACCCTGCAACCGGAAAACCTCTGGATTACTTCGAGCTCTCACGACAGCTCGAAGAATTGGTTCGCGATAAATATCAGAGTGACAGTTTTAGAATCCACATTGTCGGATTTGCTAAACTGGTTGGCGATCTTATGCAAGGTTCAACTTATATGGGGCTCTTCTTCAGCATTACCATACTGTTGTCTATGCTCTTGCTTTATTGGTATACCCGCTGTCTCAAGGCCACTCTGATGCCGCTGGGCTGCGCCCTGCTTGCCGTAATCTGGCAGGCCGGCATTCTTCAACTGTGTGGCTTTGGACTTGATCCTTACTCAATGCTGGTACCGTTTCTGGTTTTTGCCATCGGCATCAGCCATGGGGTGCAGATGATTAACGGTATCAAGCACCAGACCATGAAAGGCTACGACAAGGTTGACGCTGCCAGAATGGCTTTCAGAATTCTTTCAATTTCGGCCCTCTGTGCACTGATCACTGATGGTGTCGGTTTTGCAACCCTCTATATCATCCGTATCGGTGTCCTTCAAGATATGGCCATCGGCTCTTTGGTGCGCTTTCCGGTATTAATTATCTCGATGATTATCTGCCTGCCCTTACTGATGTCTTATGTCGGAGTCAGCAAGCACAGTATCAAACTATTGATTGAAGAGGACGAAGGGCACCAGCATCCTCTCTGGACCGCCATCTCCCGGCTCGCGACTCGGCGTGGTGCAACCGTAGTGTTAATTATCGTTTCCATTTTTGCCGGCTGGGGGGTCTACTACCGCCAGAACCTGCAAATTGGCGATCTCGACCGCGGGGCCCCGGAACTGCGGGCTGATTCCCGTTACAACCTTGACAATAAAAATATCGTGCAGAATTACTCAACCACCAGTGATCTCTTTGTTATAATGATAGAAACACCCAAAGAAGGTAACAGTGATTACTCGCTCCTGGTTGACACTGATAATCTTCAGGCAAAACTATCTCATTTGGAAGGAGTTCAATCTACGGTCTCATTAGTTGATTATATGAAGCTCTTTAATGCCGGATTCAATGAAGGTGATTTTAAGTGGTGGGCCCTGCCTCGGAGTCAGACAACGCTTGATAGTTTGACAATTAAACTTCCCTTGGATATAGCTAATCAGAGCGGCACTATATCGCCGATTTATGTCTATCTTAATGACCATAAGGCCAAAACCTTGACCCATGTGGTCGATGCGGTTGAAAAGTTTGTGACCGAAAACAAGAGTGATAAAGGCCAATTCCTGATGGCTGCTGGTCCTGCCGGCATTGAAGCCGCAACCAATATCGAGATTGAGAAAGCCCAGACCTTAATGCTGATACTGGTTTATGCCGTCGTGACTTTTCTGGTTTTTCTCACTTTTCGCAGTTGGCGGGCGACCCTCTGTATTATTATCCCGCTGGCACTGACATCCCTTCTCTGTGAAGTTTTAATGCCACTTTTAGGTATCGGGATTAAGGTGGCAACCCTGCCGGTGATTTCGGTGGGAGTCGGTATCGGGGTTGATTATGGCGTCTATATCTATAACCGTTTGACCGGTTTTCTCAATGAAGGAATGGGGTTGGTTGAGGCCTACTATAACACTTTGAGAACCACGGGTAAGGCCGTCGCTTTTACTGGCATCACCCTGGCGCTTGGCGTTTTCACCTGGTCCTTCTCCCCGATCAAGTTCCAAGCCGATATGGGTCTTTTGTTAACCTTCATGTTTCTCTGGAATATGATTGGGGCATTGATTTTACTGCCAGCTCTGGGGGCTTTCCTGATTAAGGTAAAACCGAAAAATTCTGAATCTATAGAAGTCTGTCAGTAAACTGGGACAGCTTGGCCGAACAGTTTGTCGGCCAGGAGCTGCTGGCTTTTCTGCCGAATTACGAAGATAGAATCTGGATTTAAGGAAATCAAGCAGGAGATTGGCAGTTCGAAATGCGGATTCTGTGCTGAATCATCTCAACTTCTGCATGATGGCCACAACGCTGACATGGATTTATGCCGACCGGTTACAAAATGCGCCAGATCGAAGACATAAAATTCGGGGACGAGCCAGATTTGCATTTTCTGATGTGCGCAGGATAATCGCGGAGGCGGCATTAAGTTCTGATTTTTATAGGAATTTGCCCTGTGCCAGCACAAATCCCACAAAAATCTTTCGTCAAGACCTTGCTACGCATGATAGCGTAGCAAAATGCTGAATAAATTCTCAGGAAACTTCAGTATAGAAATCTTACCCCGGATATTGACCCCTTCAAACTTATTAGGATTGCAAACTAAAATTGGCGGTACAAAGAAAAAAAGTATAGCAACGCCTTGCACTTTTTCAAACCTGATACTATTATAGACTGGAACGATTCCTTTATTAAATAAATTTCCAATGAGGTACAACCCAAATGTCAGATCAAGCAAAACGCTACACCCTGGAAGAGGGTCTGGTTCTAACTTACAAAGGGAAAGGTTGGGCCCTGATCGGTAACGGTGAGGAACTCATCGCTTCAGACAAGATCCACGGCAATATTAAAACCCCCTACAAAGACAGCAAAACCATGCTCGAATTCATTAAAGATGTTATTGCCAAAGATCTGGGTACCCCGACAAATTGAGTATAAGTCAGTAGATAGTTATCGGTTGTCAGTGGCTAGGATTTTACTGATAACTATCCACTGACCGCTAAACTTAAAGCAATCCGGGCCGCCCCTAAAAGAGCTGCCTCAGAATTAAGCACGACCCTTACCGGAATCTGTTCCAGCCAGGAAGCCATGCGACCCTTATCACGAAAAGCCAAAAGAAATTGATCATCGCGTAAATAGCTGATAATCTTGGCCGGGATACCACCCGCCAGATAGACCCCCCCTGCGGCCATACCGGTCAAGGCAAGATCACCCGCCACACTTCCGAGTAAAGAAACAAAAACTACCAACGCCTTAACCGCCAGAGTTTCACCTTCATCAGCGGCAGCCACAATGTCCGATGATGATAAATACGGTTCGCTTAAAATTGGTGTTTGACCACTCGGGGCACTGGGAATCTCCTTTTGTCTGAGCCAGTCGTAAATATTGAGCAGCCCGGGGCCAGAGAGCAGACGTTCCCGGCTGACCCGGCCAAAACGGAGTTTAAGATAACGCCACAACTCAACCTCATCTTCATTTCGTGGGGCAAAATCAGCATGACCACCCTCAGAGGCGAGAATGTGAGGTTTTACCGGATCGACCAGAAAAGCCATCCCCAGACCGGTACCCGGGGCCAGAACTGCGCTGGTTGCACAAACATCTCTCGGAAAATTTCCCGGCTGTAAAACCGCCAACTCATCTTTCTTAAGTAACGGGATGGCAGCCGCCGTAGCAAAAAGATCATTGACCAACACCAGACAAGAACAGCTCAACTCTTTTCGCAACTCCTTTTCATCGAGCTTCAAACCGAGATTAGTAGCTTCGACATAACCGTCTCGAACCGGACCGGCCACTCCAAAGCAAATTGCGGCAAGATTTTGCAACACCTCCCCTTCAGACAGGAAAGCTTTAACACGCAGCCCAAACTCCGGCGTTCCACGACAACTGGAAAAACTACAGAAGGAGATTCGCTTGGGGCCCTTTGCACCTTGCCTAAAAAGGCCGATATTGGTTTTCGTCGCCCCGATATCGCCAGCCAGAACCAGTTTATTCATAGTCGGCCAGAGCCTCCAAGATAGTATCAATATTTACGGTTGACCATTCCAGGGCAATAATCCGGCGCCCGGCATTAAGCAGAGCCTGATAATCACCCTGGGCTTGAGCTGCAATCAGGGTGGCAAAGCTATAACCGCTTCCCGAAAACGGTAGATCTTTTTTAAGATCGCCACTAATCTGCAAAAATAGACCATGATTGCCATCACCCTTATGAAGCTGGCCGGTAGAATGCAGAAAACGAGGACCGTAACCGATGGTCACCGGCACCCGGCAACACTGTTGCAAATTTTTCTGCAACCTCCGTAAAGCCAAATCAAGCATTCGGGTTTGCGGCAGGTAGACCAACAGGGCGATATAATCACCGGGCCTGACCTCTTCAACAAAACTTTTGAGCGCGCTTTCAAGATCGATAATGCCTTTGAAATGATGACTGCCACTAATTTTAAGATCCGCATCATCAACCAGTCTCTCTAAAACCGGCAAGGCCCCTTTATCCTGCCAGGTGAGCATTGCTTGACGAGCTCCGACTTTAGCCGCCTCAACGTCAGGTTGATCAAAGGGATTGATACCTAGGACAGCCCCGATGGCTGCCGTTGCCAGTTCAAAACGCCAGATCTCCTGCCCTAAATCAACGACCTCATTAACGGTAATCAAAACCACCGGATCGAGAGCCTTCCGAACCTTGAAGAGGGCCGAATCAAGCGCTGAATTTTCATCATCCGCAAGCCTTAGAAAGAGATAAAAACGGTCCACTGCGGATTCTTGATGATTATCTAAAAAAGACAGCATCCCATAATCATCAATAATAACCGGCACCAGACCGTGACCTTTTTTCCCGGTACTTTCAGCAAGCAGTTGTTCGAGCCAAACGGCAAAAGGCTGCAAACGCGGTGATAATACAAGAGTCAATTTATCGCGTCCAACCAGCGCCATCTCGCCGAGAAAGGCCCCCAGTTGCAGAGCCGGATTGTCCGCTGCATTAACCTCGGAGGCACAGGCCGCCATCATCGCCCGGCCCCGGGCGATAAGATCCCTGACCGGCAGACCCAGCAGAGCCGCCGGTAAAAGGCCAAACCAAGTCAAGGCCGAGTAACGACCGCCAACCTCCGGCGGCGAAGAAAAAATCTTACGAAAACCTCTCTCCCGGGCCAACTCTTCGAGTTTGGAAGCAGGATCAGTGATCGCCACAAAATTTTCACCGGGATTTTTTTTCAGGAGGCTTAGTTGATGGAAGAAATAGTTAAAAAAGGAGAGCGTTTCAAGGGTCCCACCAGATTTGCTCGAAACCAGGAAGAGGGTAGTCTCCAGGGCTCCGGTTTCGGCTATACGGGCTACGGCCTCAGGATGAGTACTGTCGAGGATGGAAACCGGCAAAAAGCCTGCAGTCTCGCCAAAGACTTTCTCCCAGACCTCGGCAATCAGGCTGCTGCCACCCATTCCTAAGACAATAACCCGCGTAAAACCGGCGGCCACTACTTCTTGAACAAATTCGTCGAGCTCCGCAACGGCACCGGCCATTTTTTCGGGCAGTTCAAGCCATCCCAGACGATTACTTAATTCAGGGGTGCTTTCTGCCAAGTGCGGGTCTTTTACCCAGACACTGCCGTCACGCTGCCAGATCCGGTCACCAAGACTATCCTTAGTCCACTGACTTAAACGCTCGGCCAGCGCTGAAGCCCCTACACCTGCCTGAATTTCCAAATTATTCAGAACAATATCGGACATGACCATCTCCTTTTTTAGTAGTCAGTGGTCAGTCGTCAGTTTTCAGTAAAAACCATCCCCCAAAACCAACCCCTGACTACTTATGACT
>Ga0307991_1002815_pt1 | contig 11597 bp, 12 predicted proteins | sample EllFjometagen131_FD_203146 | JGI IMG/M metagenome (GOLD analysis project Ga0307991, IMG submission 203146) | Marine microbial communities from Ellis Fjord, Antarctic Ocean - #131 | ecosystem: Environmental > Aquatic > Marine > Unclassified | place: Southern Ocean | collected 2014-10-08 | reverse complement strand
ATTAATAAAGCTAATGAGTTATTTGATTTTATTTATAAATAAAAAAAGAATTAGATGAAATGTTACTATAAATAATGCAATTAAAAGAAATGGCTTCTTTTTAAAATTACTTGAGGGCGTCCTGGAAGAAAAGAGAAAAGAAATAATAAAAGAGCGGATTGATTCCGGAAGGATTGAAGATATAAATAATAAATGAATCACCCCAGTAGAGCCACGGGGCGTCTATTTTCCTCTAAAACATACTAATTTATTGATAGCCTAACTTTTTACATTTTTTTTAATTCCTTGATTTCTTACATATTTGCTTATTGTATCTTCACTACCAAACCTGCTTACAGTATTTACAAAGAACCCATCTGACCAAAATTCTCCACCCTATAGCGTTTTTTACTTTTGGAAGTTTTTCAAATATTTTTTTGTAGTTATACTTTTTATTTGACAGTAGCAGAGCTGTCGGGATTTTAAAATTGGCAAAGTGTAAATGTAAAAAGTGAGGAAAACATGGCGCGGATGGGCTCATTTGGATATTTGCCCAGATTATGGTGGTAATTTAAAAAAGTGTAAATAGAAAAATATAAAAATTAAATTGTTAGTTAAATTTCAAAAGTGGACTATTTAAGAATCAAAAGTGGACTAAATTAAGCGCACTATTTTTAGCTTTTATGTATACCTAAAAGCTCACTTTCATGTTAGAATCTTACTTTAGATAGACTGGATTCTTTATATGGTACAGTCTAGAGCTGTATTCTCTTATGTAATGGTGCACTAATTTTCTCTTTAAGCTCTAATTCTATATTATATCTTTTTAGTATTCCAGGCTAGTCCACTTTTAAACTTTAAATCATTGAAAAACAGTCCACTTTTGATTCTTAAATGACAATATAAAAACTAAATTTGACTTTTTAAAAAAAAGAGCTTAACATAAGGTTATGTAGAATATTTTTGTAAGTATTAAAAAAATTTAGTAAAAAATATAATATCTGTAGGAGCTTATATGGATTCTTATAAAAAAAACAATTCTGATTTAGAAAAATATATTCCGCTTACTAAAACCATCGCAGAGATGTTTGGTAAAAAATGCGAAGTATTAATTCATGATTTTACTAATCCTCAACATTCTATTGTGGTAATAGAGAATGGCCACGTAACAGGAAGAAAAATAGGTGACCCCATTACCGATCTCGCTTTATCCGTCTGGAAGAAAAATGGTTATGAAAATAAAAAGACAGACAGAATTGTTAATTACAAAACTAAATCAAAAGATGGGAAAATATTAAAATCTTCCACGGTTTTTATTAGAAATAATCAAAAAAAGATAATTGGTTGCGTATGTATTAATTATGATATTACTGTACATTCAATGTTTCATAAGGTAATGGATGAGTTTTGTACCACAATTGATTTAGATAAGGAAGAATTAGAGAAAGATACTGAAACTTTTACTAGTGATGTGAACGAAGTTCTAAAAAATATTATCCAAGAAGCAATTGAAAAAATCGGTAAGCCAGTTTCCCTAATGCAAAAAGAAGATAAGTTAATGGTGGCAAAGATAGCTGACGAGAAAGGAGCTTTTTTGATTAAAGGGGCGATTACTCAATTTGCTAAAGAAATTAATGTATCACGTTTTACGATTTATAATTATATAGAAGAAATAAAAGCCAGTAAATAAAAGAAGAAAAGATTTTTGCTTGTTAATTACATTGAAAATAAATTAAGAATTTATAAAAGGAGCATTTATGAAAAAAGAAATTATAATTAACAAAAAAGCACCGGCAGCTATTGGACCTTATTCCTCCGCTTTAAAAATTGGAAATCTGGTATTTGCCTCAGGACAGTTGCCTATTGACCCTATTGATGGAGAAATAGTAAAAGGAGAGATTGAGGCACAAGCAAGAAGGTCATTAGAGAATTTAAAGGCAGTCTTAGAATCTTACTCGATTGGTATGAAGAACGTAGTAAAAACAACCATCTTCCTTAAGGATATGAATAATTTTTCCCGGATTAATAAAATTTATGGCGAATACTTTGCCAGTCAATTTCCCGCCAGAAGCTGTGTGGAGGTATCTCGTCTTCCCAAAGATGCGGATATAGAAATTGAGGCAATAGCTTTCTGTGCTAAATAATTATATAGTTTTAGAAACCGCACGTGTGCATAAAGAGTAGAAAATTCGATTAAGTAGGTAGAGTATAAAAATGTTTTATTGCCTAGAATAAAAATTAACAAGGAGAAATACAAAATGAAGACATTTTATAATAAAGATGCCGATTATGTAAATGAAATGTTGGAAGGAATACTTATAGCACATCCGGACTTATTAAAAATAGCTCGAAAAGAAATTAGAGCTATTTCGAGAGCAGATGCACCCATAAAAGGAAAGGTAAGTATTATAACGGGAGGAGGATCTGGTCATCTTCCACTTTTTGTGGGGTATGTAGGAAAAGGGTCAGTAGATGGTGCTGCTATAGGAAATGTTTTTGCCTCTCCAAGCGTTAATCAAATATTAACCTTAACTCGAGCCGTAAATGGGGGAAAAGGGATTATATATCTTTATGGTAACTATGGTGGTGATGTAATGAATTTCGATATGGCAGCTGAACTTGCAGCAGAAGAAGATATTGAGATTAAAACTATCTTAGCAACCGATGACATTGCTTCGAGCCCAAAGGGAGATGAGAAATCTCGACGTGGGGTTGCTGGCATCTTTTATGCCTATAAAGTGGCAGGAGCATGTGCAGATTTTGGATATTCTTTAACTGAAGTTTATAAAGAAACTTGCGAAGCATTGAGTCAAATTAGAACTATAGGTGTAGCTATTTCGCCTTGTACAGTACCAGGAGCTACTAAACCTTCTTTTTTTCTTAAAGATAATGAAATGGAAATTGGGATGGGGATTCACGGTGAAGCAGGCATAAGAAGAGGTATAAAAAAATCTGCAGATGAAACAGCTGAAGAAATGATCAATTTTCTACTTGAGGATCTTCCTTTGAAAAAGGGTGATAAAGTAAGTATTTTGGTAAACAGTTTGGGAGCGACTCCTTTAGAGGAATTATATATTATTTATCGTAAAGCTGCTCAGGTTCTTGAATCTAAAAGTATTTCTATTTACCGGCCTTTTATAGGTAGATATGCATGTTCTTTAGAAATGGCAGGTTTTTCAATTTCTATTTTCCGATTGAATAATAGATTTTGTAAATATCTTAATCATCCTGTATGGACCCCATTTGTGAAAGAAGGCAAATAGTATGACTATTATAAAACTAAGAGTCAGCGATTTTAAAAAAATAATCGAAAGACTTTCAATTGTATTTGAAGAACAAAAAGATTATCTTAATGATCTTGATACTAAATTAGGAGATGGAGATCATGGCCTTTCTATGTCAAGAGGTTTTTCAGCAATGAATTCTTACTTAAAAGAGAGGTCAAACTTAACAATTCAAAGTTTATTAACTGAAGGAGGGATGCATTTCAATGAAATTACAGGTTCTACAATTGGTATACTTATTTTTTCAGCTATGAGAGCGGCAGGTCGCGTAGCAATAGATAAGGAAAGCGTAGATCTTATAACTCTTGCTATAATGTTGGAAGAAACTATAAAAGCTATTAAGATGCGAGGAAAAGCTGATGTAGGACAAAAAACTATGCTTGATTCGCTAGTTCCCGCACTAAATACTTTACAAGATGGGTTAAAATCTTGTCAAGAGAATGAACCTAAGATAATTCAAAATGTTATTAAGGCAGCTTATAATGGAGCCGAAAGTACAAGAAAAATGAAATCTAGTATAGGTCGTGCTAAATGGTTTGTTAATAGGAGTATAGGAGTCCTAGATCCTGGAGCTTTATCTGGTTATTTAATTATAAAGACTTTTGCGGAATACATTGTAGAAAATTTATACAAGTAAAGTATTTTGTTGCCACTAAAATAATATTATACTTAAGAAGAATTTAAAAATTTATATATGAGGGAGGTGATAAAAAACTGGTAAATAATTCTTAATAAACGGGAACAGATTGTAGCAAAATATAAAAGAAGAAGAAGGAGGTGCTAAAAAAGAATAAGAATATTACTAAATAGTGCTAAATTTATAGCAAAGGTGTAAATGAAAAGTAATTGTGAGATTTTATACATGAATTTGATACTGTATTTCAACTTATCTATTTTGAAATGATGTTTTAAAATGAAAAAACTTTTAAATTATAAAGGAGAAAAAAATGAAAAAATATTTTGTATTTTTGATTACGATTCTCTTGCTAGTAAGTTTGAATATTGTAGGATTTGGAAGTTCAGAGGTTATAAAAATTGGTCTTTCGGCACCCATTACAGGTAATTACGCGGAATTTGGGGAGAATTTTCGATATGCTACTCAAATGGCAGCTGATAAAATTAACGCAGCGGGTGGAGTGCGTGGATATAAAATAGAAATTGTAGTCATGGATAGCAAAGGTGATCCAAGAGAGTCTGCATTAATTGCTCAAAAATTTGTTGATGATAAGAGTATTATTGCGGAAATAGGAGATTTTACAAGTACATGTTGTTTATCTGCAGCACCCATTTATGAAGCAGCGAAAATGGTACAGCTTTCCCCAACTTCCTCTCATCCTGATTTTGCCCTTTCTGGAAAATTTATGTTTGGAATTGTGGGTACTCAAGATGCAGAGGGGCCTTTTAATGTTAAATATATTGCTCAAGATTATTTGAAGTTAAATTCTGTTGCAGTAATATATATTAACAATGATTGGGGAATGGTGACCAAAGACCGTTTTGTGAAAGCTGCTGAAAAATATGGATTGAAGGTAACTGCGGAAGAACCGTTTTTTGAGGGCGAAAGAGATTTTGCTGCGCCGCTGACTAATATTCGTAAAACTAATCCAGAGGGGATTTATATTGCCGCAATGTATAATGAAGCTGCTATTATGGTTCATCAGATTCAAAAATTGGGTTGGGATGTTAAACTGCTTGCTCCCAGCTCTGTTTTTTCAGCATCTTTACTAGAATTAGGTGGCGATGCTGTTGAAGGGCTTGCTACAAATACATTTTTCGCTTTAAATAATCCAGATCCGGTAGTTCAGGAATTTATAAAAGAATTTAATAAAAGAACTGGTCGTGACCCAAATCTTCATGCTGCTTGCGCCTATGACACTATGGGTATGATGGCCCAAGCTATTGGAAAAGCTGGATTCGACCGTGCAGCGATTAGAGATGCTTTAGCTGAAACAAAGGATTATGCTGGCGTTACTGGTAAACTAACTTTTACTGAAGTAGGAGATATTGTGAGAAAATATATGGTAATGGTGGTTGAAAATGGAGAATGGGTTATAAAAGCTGATTATACAAAGTAAAAATATGTGTTAAAGTATTAGGGGTTGATAGGTTTTATTAACACCATCAACCCCTAATATTAATTTTTGAATAGCACCGTATATCTTTTACATTTTAAGTTAAGATAACTAATTAGGGGAGATTAAATTGTTTTATTTACAGCAAATTATAAATGGCATAGCTCAAGGGTCAATTTATGCTTTAACTGCTGTCGGTTATGCAATAATTTTAGGAATAGTTAATGTCCCATCATTTGTCCATGGAGACGTGATGATGGTTGGTGCATTTGTAGGATATTACTCAGTTCTACTTTTCCCAGACAATATATTATTGGTTTTTATTATAGTTTTTGCTGCCAATTGGTTTTTAGGTATTATAGTCGATATGGTTTGCTATAAAAGATTTAGAAATTCCCCTCGCCAGGTAATGTTAATTTGTACTGTTGGGCTCTCAATTTTTTTAAAAAGTTCTACTCAAGTAACTTTTGGAACACAACAAAAATTAATACCAAATCTTCTGGGAAATAATTTCTTTGCTTTAGGAGAAATAATTAGGATAACTTATGTTCAAATATTTATTGTGTCTGTTGTTATCTTTACAGTTTTTCTATTGCAAATATTATTATTCCGCACAAAAATTGGACTCTCCGTTAGAGCTGTTTCAATGCATAAAAGTGCCTCAGCGTTAGTAGGAATTAACGTAAATCAAGCTATGGAGTTTGGAACTTGTTTAGGCTGTGCTTTAGGAGGTATTGCAGGAATATTGTTAGGTATTTACTATAATGCAGTTCATCCTTTAATGGGGGGAAATGCTGCTATGAAAGCTTTTATTTCGGTAATTTTTGGCGGGATAAATATTCCTGGAGCAGCATTAGGGGGACTTTTATTAGGAATATTTGAAAATATGGGGGTAGCCTTTTTTGGATCTGGATATCGTGACATTGTTGGTTATGTTATTCTTATTGTCGTATTATTAATTAAACCATCTGGATTATTGGGTCGAAAGGAAAACGAGATAAAAATATGAGTAAATTTAAATATTTGAAAAATCTATTGATAAGAGGAAAAAGTCATCTAATTTTAGGTTTTTTATTAGTAACTTTACTTTTATTCCCTCTTTTAGTGGAAAGTCAATTTATAATCCGGGTGGTAATTAATATTTTAATTTACATTGTACTTGCTAGCAGCATGAATATAATAAACGGTTACGGTGGTATGTTTAGTATAGGACACGCAGGTTTTTATTGTGTTGGTGCTTATACTGCTGCTATTATGAGCACACGTTTTGGATGGAGTTTTTGGATTCTTCTACCTTTGAGTGGAGTTATGGCTGGAATTGTAAGTTTTTTGTTACTGGGTTTCCCGGCTTTACGGCTTCGTGGATTGTATTTCGCAATGGTAACTCTTGGATTTTCAGAAGTGATCAGATTGATAGTTTTAAATTGGATTACATTAACACGTGGGCCAATGGGGATACCAGGTATTCCGTTTCCTACATTTTTCGGAAATCCTATTATGTATAATTGGCAATTTTATTATATTATATTAGGTATTGTAGTTTTGATGTTATTTATTATACGTCGCGTATTAAATTCTAGAATAGGTAGAGCTTGGATTTCTATTCGAGAAGATGAAACAGCTGCGAGTGCGATGGGTGTCGAAGTTTTTAGATATAAATTAATGAATTTATTCTTTGCAACTTTTTGGGCCGGCGTTGCAGGGTGTTTTTATGCGTTTTATGCTAGATATATAAGCGCAGATAGTTTTACACTTGATGAAGGATTTTCAATTTTAGCTATGGTTATTGTAGGAGGTCAGGGTAGCTTTATCGGACCTATTTTAGGTCCTATTTTATTACTTACTTTAACGGAAATTTTTAGGGGTATAGCACAGTATAGGTTAATTGTATTTGGAGTAGCTATTCTTATTGTTATGCACTTACGCCCAGGGGGAATTGCATCTATTAAATTGAGTAATATACAAGAAATTAAACAAAAATTATCTGTTAGACAGGATAAATGAAATGGAATCAACATTGTTTGAGATTAAAGAATTATGTAAATATTTCGGTGGAGTAAAAGCTGTTGATAAGGTAAACATTAAAATTAAGAAGGGAATAATTTATGGGATTATTGGGCCTAATGGAGCAGGGAAAAGCACTCTTTTTAATGTTTTAACAGGGCAATTGTCCACAACAAGTGGTGATATTTATTTCGAAAATAAAAAAATAACTAATCTTCCTCCATATGAAATTATTAGATTAGGGATAGCTCGTACTTTTCAAAATATAAAACTATTTAAATACATGAACGTTTTGGGAAATGTGAAAATTGGGTTCCATATTCAAACTAAAACAAATTTTTGGGATGCGATATTCCATACTTCTACTTACACTTATGATGAAAGACTTACGATAAAAAAGGGTTTGGAGATATTAGAAAGAGTTGGTTTGGCTGATTTTGCTTATGATTATGCTTTAAATCTATCTTATGGTATACAAAGAAAGCTTGAAATTGCTAGAGCATTAGCCGCAGATCCTATAGTATTACTATTAGATGAACCAACCGCTGGCATGAATCCCGTTGAGACAAATCAGATTATTAAATTTATTAGACAGCTTAATCAAGAAGGTTTAACAATTATAATAATTGAACATGATATGAAAGTAATAATGAATCTATGTAGCAGAATTAGCGTACTGAATGAAGGGAAAAAAATTTGTGAAGGAATTCCGAGAGAAGTTCAAACTGATAAAGATGTTATTGAAGCTTATCTTGGTAAGAGTAATTTGTTAAAATTTAAAAAGTAATTTAGTAGATGAAAGAAGAGAGAAATATTGTTAAAAGTTGATAATTTATATGTACATTATGACAATATAAAAGCTGTAAAGGGAATATCTTTTGAGGTAAAAGAAAAAGAAATAGTGACAATAATTGGATCGAATGGCGCAGGGAAGACAAGTACTTTGATGGCAATTTCTAATTTAGTAAAAAAATATAAAGGGAAGGTGCTACTAATGAATGAGGATATTACAAATCTTGAGCCTCATAAAATTGTTAAAAAGGGTATTTGTCATATTCCTGAAGGCCGTCTTATTTTCCCGTATTTTACAGTAGAGGAAAATCTTATTATAGGTGATTTTGGTAATATTAATCCTGGACCAAATAGGATTAAAAAGAATATGGATATGGTATTTCAACTTTTTCCCAGGTTGAAGGGAAGGCGAAAACAAAGCGGAGGAACTCTAAGTGGTGGAGAACAACAAATGTTAGCAGTTGGTCGTGGGTTAATGCTTGAGCCTAAGATAATTATGATGGATGAACCTTCTTTGGGTTTGGCTCCAATTCTTGTAGAGCAAATTTTTGAATTGATTTTAAAAATAAGAGATTTGGGAAAAACCGTACTTTTAATAGAACAGAATGCAAATATGGCTTTACAGATCGCCGATAGGGGTTATGTATTAGAAATAGGTAAAATTAAATTGGCGGGAACAGCAAATGAACTTATTAATAATCCTGAAGTAGCCCATGCGTATTTGGGTGTTGGAGAAATATAATAAAATAAATAGGAGGAATTTATATAATGGTAATTAAAAACGAAAGTAAAATTTGTGAGGAGCATACTAATAATCTACGAGCATTTATAGAACATAGAGCTACATGGTTTTATCTTTTATTAAAAGAAGCGAGAGAAAGAGGTTTAGATTGGGAAGATATTGGGCGTAAAGCAATTTTATCTTGTGGAAAATTTCATGGGAATAATAAATTTACTAAAACAAGTGATTTAAAAGAATTTGCTCACCAATTTGCTAATGATACAGTGAAAAAAGTATTTGAAATGGAAATTAAAGAATTAACAGAAAGTAAATTTATTGTTGAATTCAATTATTGCCCCTTGGTTGCAGCTTGGTTAAAATTAACGAAGGATGAAGAAAATATTGCTACACTTTGTGATATTGCAATGGATGGCGACCGCGGGATCGTAAGTACTTTTAATAATTTTGATATGCAACTGGGAGAAACAATTGCATCTGGAGGTAAAGTTTGTAGACTTACAATTTGTAAAAAATAATTATAATTGGATTATTTTAAAAATGTTTTAATTAAATTTAACGGGAATTCCCCATCTGTAAAAAAAGGGAGGTATGAGAGCCAGTTCCCAGTAAACTGGGGCAGATGATAATCTGTTAACGTGAGTACCACGACTGTAAAGGTGCGGGTATCGTTTTGATACACTATCTTATATTAAACCAATAAAGGAAATAGGAGTCATGAAAAAAATTATCAACAATCCCGAAGAAGTCATTAATGATATGATTCAGGGCATGATATTTACGCATTCTGACAAAATTAAGAAGCTTGAAAACTATAACGTAATATTGCGAAAGAATTTAAATAAAAAAAAGGTCTCCATAATTAGTGGAGGAGGAAGCGGGCATGAGCCTGCTCATGGTGGTTTTGTTGGTTTCGGAATGTTAGATGCTGCTGTAGTCGGGGAAGTTTTTACCTCTCCAACTCCTGATCAAATTTTCAATGGAATTAAAGCAATTGATAATGGGTTGGGAATTTTAATGATTATAAAGAATTATTCTGGTGATATTATGAATTTTACAATTGCAGAGGAAATGGCTCAGGCAAATGGTGTAGAAATATTAAAAATTATCGTAGATGACGATGTTGCGGTAGAAAATAGTACTTATACTACTGGGCGAAGAGGAATTGCAGGAACTATTTTTGTTCATAAAATTACCGGAGCAATGGCAGAAAACGGTGCTTCTCTTAAAGATATACATAAAATGGGAGAAAAAGTAGTTAAAAATGTTCGTTCAAAAGGAATAGCTCTTTCCTCTTGTGTAATACCTTCAGTAGGTAAGCCTAATTTTCAACTTGGAGAGGATGAAATAGAAATAGGAATGGGAATTCATGGAGAGCCTGGAGTTAAAAGAGCTAAAATCATGTCAGCTAGAGAAATTGCTGATAATCTTGTAAAAAGCATAATTTTAGATCTTCCTTTTAATCCTGGAGAAGAAGTTGCTGTTTTAGTAAATGGTTTAGGAGGAACGCCATTAATGGAACTTTATATTCTAAATAGAAATTTAGCAGAACTTTGTCAAAAATTAGGATTAAAAATATATAAAACTTATGTTAATAATTTTATGACTTCTCTTGAAATGGCTGGGGCTTCAATTAGTATTTTAAAACTTGACCAAGAAATGAAATATCTCTTAGATTATCCTGCAAATACGCCTGCTTTTGTTCAATGGAAGAAGTAAATTGATGAAAATAATTTGTAATCAAAGTAAGATAATAAACACTATTAACTCTATGGCTGAAATAATTGCAAAAGAAAAACATTATTTAGATGAATTGGATAGAAAAATTGGTGATGGTGAACACGGAACTAGTATGAATAGAGGATTTACAGCTGTTATAGAAAAACTTCCAGAATTGGAAGATAAGTGCATTGGAACGATACTTAAGACAGTTGGACTTACTTTGTTGTCTACAGTTGGAGGTGCTTCTGGGGCACTTTATGGTTCGGCTTTTCTTTCCGCTGGAAATAGAATGATTGGCAAAAAAGAACTTACATTAATTGATATTATTGAAATATTTAATGTAGCACTGGAAGTAATTTATAAGTATGGAAAAGCTAAAATGGGAGATAAAACAATGGTGGATACTTTGGCACCCGTCGTAGAGTATTTAAATTCAAAAAAAATAGAGAAAGAGAATTTTTCTGAAATTGTAGTTAAAATAAAAAAAATTGCAAAACAAGGTATGGAGGGAACTAAGCCATTAATTGCTCACAAAGGTAGAGCTAGTTATCTAAAAGAAAGAAGTATTGGGCATTTAGATCCCGGAGCAGTTTCTTGCTATTTTTTAATTAATACTTTCGTTAGTGAGCTTTAAATTTAAAAGTGGCTATTAAATAATATAAAAATAAGATTATTGATTTTTTAACTTTATTCACAACAAAAATAGATGGAATATATATTATTAATGTAATTAATTAAAAAGCATTTTTATATAAAAATAAGGGCTAAGAATTATGCTAATAGAAGATAAAGAGATAATAATAGATATTTTAAAAAAAGGAATTATTCCGGCCACAGGATGTACCGAGCCTATTGCAGTAGCTTATGCAGTTGCCGCGGCTAAGAAACAAGTTGAAGGTCATCTGGAATCGATTCATATTCAAGTGGATTCAAATATCTACAAGAACGGTTTGATGGTTACTATACCTGGTACTACCGAAAAAGGTTTGGTTGCCGCTGCAGCTT
>Ga0307991_1002814_pt1 | contig 11598 bp, 8 predicted proteins | sample EllFjometagen131_FD_203146 | JGI IMG/M metagenome (GOLD analysis project Ga0307991, IMG submission 203146) | Marine microbial communities from Ellis Fjord, Antarctic Ocean - #131 | ecosystem: Environmental > Aquatic > Marine > Unclassified | place: Southern Ocean | collected 2014-10-08 | reverse complement strand
GCAGTACAATCATCAAATGATACGAATACTACAACAGACAGAAATGAAATACAAAAAGAAATGAATGAAATGAGAAAAGAGATTGACAGAATAGCAGATACAACAGAATTTAATACAAAGACTCTTATGACAGGAGGGCTTGATGGAGCGGCTTCGGGAACAGGTTTGACATTCCATGTAGGAGCAAATGAAACTCAAGCAGTGACATTAAACTTTAGAAGTATGAGGTCTAGTGCGTTAGGAGTAAGTGGAGCAAGTTCAACTCAAGCTTTATCAGTAACAAATGCAGAGTCAGCAGATGCAGCAATAAGTACAATAAATGATGCGATAGAATCAGTATCAGCAGAAAGATCTAAATTTGGTGCAATGCAAAACAGATTAGAGCATACAATAAATAACTTGAATACATCATCTCAAAATTTACAAGCAGCAGAAAGTAGAATAAGAGATGTAGATATGGCAAAAGAAATGGTAGATTATAGTAAAAATAAAATTATTTCACAAGCAGGAAATTCAATGTTAGCACAAGCAAATGCAAATCCACAAAGTACATTACAATTATTAAGCTAAAATAATTATATATTCTAGGAACTTTTGTTCCTAGAATATATTAAGTAGTTAGACTTTCTTTCCATGATAAATTTCTACTAGTATATTTAACAAATTGAATTTACTAGTAGTTATCTTAGATAATTTGCTTCTTTGGCCGGCGGCAATGTATTTAGGGTAATTAATTAAGCAGGAATGCTTGAAAAAATATCATGGAGAGGAAGAAAGCTACAATTATCAATCATAATATTTTAGTGATAAATTCATATCATAATTTCACAAATATAATATATGGCGACGAAAAATGCACAAGATTCAATAAGTTTAATACAACAGCAGAAGGAACATTAAATGAAGCTCACTCAATCTTAAAGGATGAGGGAGTTATCTGTGCATTCAGCGTACCAATACAACTTCAGATAGGTTTTAACAACAAGAATAAGTGAAATAAATTGAATAGGAGAAATAATTTAATTTAATGGAAAAAGAGATGGTAAATTATTCTAAGTTAGTTTATAATATTACAAGCAGGGATTTTGATGTTAGCATAAGCTAATGTTTATCCTCAAAGTGTAGTAGATTTAGATAAATTAAAGATATATTTTTGGGAAAGTTTATAGTGCTTTTATAGATTTAAGATATAATTGAAATTATCAAATGACATTATTAAAATGTATAGAACTAAATTTTATTTTAGAATTTAGATTTTAAATTTTAGTGGCGTTATGAATCGGGGATAGCCGGCCTAGCCGACTTCAACTGAAGTCGGCTTAATTTTTATTAATGAGATATAAAAATTAACAAATAGAAAATTATTGGTTTTTATATCTCATTAAATGTTGAAAGGAGATGAGATGAAATGGAAATTGCGGAAGTAAATAAGACTACTTATGTAAAAGAAAATAATGAAATTCAAAATAAAAATAATGAAGTAAGTAATAAAGAAAATATTATAGAAGATAAAAAAATTACAGAAAAAGAAGTTCTAAATTTAGTAAAGAAATTAAATGAAAATGTCGATATAAATAATAGTGGTGTAAAGTTTGAAAAATCAGAAGATGTTGATAAATGGATTGTAAAAGTATATAATCCAGAATCAGGAGAACTAATTAGGCAAATACCAGAAAAAGAGATAATTCAAATAGCTAAAAATATAGATGATATAATGGGGAAAATTATAGACAAAAAAGTTTAGGAGGTGAATTGAGATGGGGATTCAATTAGGTGGAATGGTTTCAGGAATGGACACATCAAGTATAATTACTCAATTGATGTCATTAGAAAGACAACCGGTATATAAAAAACAAGAAGAAATTCAGGAAATAGAAGATGAAAAGTCAATATGGAGCAGTGTAGATAGCAAATTGTCAGCACTTAATACGTCGGCAAGTAATTTAGGCTTTAGTTCAACATTTGGTTCAAAATTAGTTTCTTCAACAGATGAAGATAAAATAACAGCTACAGCAATGACAAGTACTTCTAATACAAATTATGTTTTAGAAGATGTAGTTTTAGCAAAAGCTGGTCAAGTTAAATCTGAAAATCCAATTGATTTGAATGACGGAATAAAATCAAATATTGAAACAGATTCAAATATATTAGATCCAAATCAAAGATTTACAGAAGGTGATTTTATAACAGATGGAAGTTTTAAAATAAATGAAAAAACAATATCTATAAAAGCAGATGATACTATAAATTTAGTAATTACAAAAATAAATGGATCGGGAGCTGGAGTAAAGGCTAGCTTTGATAGTGAATTAGGAAAATTTAATATAGAACAATTGACTGAAGGGGAATCAAAAAAGATTGAAATAAGTGGAACGGACACAAGTGGTTTTTTGACACAAATGGGATTAGAAGATCAATTAGGAGAGACAATAGAAACTGGAGAAAATCCAGATTATTTGAAGAATTTTTCTGAAGTAGAGGCTTTTTCGACGGTAGAAACTGGATTTTTTACAATAAATGACTATACTTTTGAAATAGATAAAGAAGAAGATACATTAAATTCAGTAATATCAAGAATAAACTCATCCGATTCAGGAGTTTTAGCTTTTTATGATAATGATAGTAAAACAGTAAGTTTTACAGCAAAAAATGCGGGAGATGACATAACTTTAGAAAATGATACAAGTAAATTTTTGACAAATTTAAATTTAATGAATAAAGCTAATGATACAAATGAAACAGAAGGTAAATCAGTATACGAAGGAACAGATGCAACATTTACAATGAATGGAGTAGAGTTTACAAAGGAAAACAATGAATTTACAATAAATGATGTTAATATAAAATTAAAAAGTGCAACAGAGGTAGGAGAAAAAATAACTTTGGGAGTATCGACTGATATAGAAAAGTCAATAGAAAAAATAGATGAATTTATAACAAAGTATAATGAACTTATAGGATATTTAGAAAATAAAACAGCGAAAGAAGGAGCGTTGCAGGGAGATAGTACAGCAAATAATTTAATATTTAATTTAAGAAATAAATTAATGGCACCTATTGTAGGAACAGAATCAAAATATAATCAATTAGCATTAGTAGGAATAAGTGCTGAAACAAGTACTAGTTCTACATTAACTTTGGATAAGACAGAATTAAGAGAAGCGATGGAAGACGATCCAGAATCTATAAAAAATTTATTTACTCAAAGTACAAATAGTGGATCTATAACTGCGGAAAGTGTAGGAACCGGAGATGGGGAAGAGACACATTTTTCTTTAGATTATGTGCCGACATCGGTAGATGATTTGATAATAACGGCAGCTGGAGTAGAATATGATTCAGAAAGTATAATTACTTCAGGGACACCAGAAGTAGGTCAAATTTTATTAAATACATCAACTGGAGATTTAACTTTTGCAGAAGCATTGGAAGAAGGAGAAAAAATTATAGCTACTTATGATTATCAATCTGGGATAGGTCTATCTGAAAAATTGGAAGATTATTTAAAACCATATACGAGATATAGTGGGGTATTAGATCAACATACTAAAATGTTAGATACGAAAATAGATGATATGAATGATTGGATTATCAGTATGAATTCTAGATTAACAATGAGGGAAGATTCGTTGAAAAGTCAATTTGGAGCAATGGAAAGTGCAATGCAGACAAGTCAAAGTCAAGGAGAATGGCTTACAGGACAATTAGATTCGTTGTAATGAGGAGAGTTTATGGAAATATATATTAATGGAGAAAACTTAGAATTTGAATTAGGGAAAGAGGATAGCTTGAATTCTATAATAAAAACAGTAAAAGAATATTTGAAGGAACAGAAACAATCTGTAATTGAAATAAAAATAAATGATAAAAATATTGATGATATAGGAAGTTTGAATTTATCTGAAGTAAAAAAAATTAACTTTGAAACGAGAACAACAGAAAAATTATTATTAGAATCGTTGCAAGAGGTTAATATATATATTGATAAATTAAAATTGGGAGTAGAAAGTATAGTAGATTATTTAAGTAATAATAATGAAAAAGAAGCAATGGAATTAATAGTTCAAGCAATAAATGGGTTAGAATGGATATATAATATATTAGATTCAGTAGAGAAATTAGCGATTGTAAACTATAATGAAGCTTCATTTGGAGATGTTTTTTTAAAATATGAAAATATTTTATCAGAAATATTGGATAGTTTAGAAAATAAGGATTTTATAATGTTATCTGATTTATTGGAATTTGAAATAGGTGATATAATGGATGAAATAAAAGAAAAATTACCTAAGGTATATAATTTTATATTGAATGAGGAAACAAAAAGAGCCTAAAATCAGGCTCTTTTTGTAATTTTAATTATTTTGATTAATGAGAAGGAGCTTCAATATTATATTTTTCATAAATAGTATTTATTTTACCAGAATTCACCATTTTAATTAATTCATCATTGAGAATATTATAAGATTTTTTGTTGGTATTAGATTTTGATACTCCATAATAGTTTCCTATTATATTTTCATATTTATAATTAGCATATGAAAAATCGGAAAAATTCAAATTGTTGAGTTCGGATTCGATAGCAGATTTATCTAATACAATCATAGTATCAAATCTATTATAGATGAACATTTTAGCCATGTTTTTATCATCTTTTGAAATTATTTTTTTTATAGATGTATCTTTGTCAAATTTTTCAAAATAGACTGTACCTCGTTTAACTGCAATTTTAATTTTTTTTAAATCATTATAATCATTAATAAGGTTTTCTTTTCCTTTTTTGACAAGAAATAAAATATCTTTTTTTTGAATGCCAATAGGTCCAATATAGTTAATGAATTTTTCTCGTTCTTCTGTTCTTAATGTCCTTGGGATTATGTCGATTCCGCAATTTTTTAGTTCTTCTAAACTCCTCTTAAATGGTGCAATTCTCCATTTGATTTTATATCCAATATTTTCTGCAGCTTCGTCAAGTATATCTTTTAAAGGTCCAGATAAATTATTATCTTTGTCGATAACCATTTCTGGTGGCCTGCTCCTAAAATCTGCTTTAAATATTTTTTCTTCTGAAAATAGTAATATTGAGAAAAGTAAGAAGACAAAAGTAACATTGATACTAATTTTTTTCATAAAAATAACCTCCATTTAGTTTTTTAGAATAGATACTTAATCTTAGATAAATATATGGTTATACTGCATAGGGGTATTTTTTTTTAAATCAAACCATTTAAAAAAAAAATTTAATTTGTCCTGCCGGGTGGGCGTACCTGCTTTTTGTAGTACAATCTTATATTTGATAGGAAAGAAAAAATTATTTATTCTTTGTTTTACATATACAAGAAAAATTATAAAATCCTTTTTTTAAAAAATATTAAAAAAAAGGATTTTATAGAAAAAAATCGAACAAATAAATTTAAGAAGAAAAGAAGGTGGTATTATGGATTATTATAATGAAAATATTAAATATATTGAAAAAAGTATGTTAAATAAAATAGAAAAAAAAATAAAAGAGAATAGAATTATAGAAGAAATCAGTAAAAGTGGAGAAGTAATTTTTAAAATAAAAATTGATAAAGAAAGAGAAATTTATTTGAATAGTAAATATAATCCAATAACTGAGGCTACTAGATTTATAAAAAACAATGTAGATTTTTCAAAAGAAGATTTTTTAATAATTGGTTTTGGATTGGGTTATCATATAGAAGAAATATTAAATGAATTAAAAGAAAATCAAAGATTATTTATAGTGGTTGTTAATTTAGATGTATTCAAAAAAGCTTTATATTTAAGAAAATTGACAAAAATATTGAAGGATAAAAGAATTGAATTTATACTAGGAGATAAAAAAGAAATTATAAATGGATTAAAAGAAAAATCAGAAAATATCAAAAAAGAAAGTCAAATTATAATTCATTATAGTTCTTTAGAGATAATGAAAGAAGAGTATTTAGAATTGAAGGATATTTTTGAAAAAATGGATATGGATAGAAAATCAATATTGGCTCAGAAAGATATTATAAAAGAAAATACAGAAAAAAATCAAAAAAGTATAATGGAAGACGAAGGAATTAATAATTATATAAATAGATATAAAAACAAACCAGTATTTATTATATCAGCTGGACCTTCGTTGGACAAAAATATAATGGAACTCAAAAAAGTAGGGAAAAAGGGGATAATTATATCGGTTGGAACAATTTTAGATAAATTGATGAAAGCTGGAATAAGACCAGATTTTATAGTTATTATAGATGGGTTAGAAAATATATATAATCAAATAAAGGAATATTTAAACGAAAATATTCCTTTGCTATATATACCTGGTGTTAATTCAAAAGCTTTGGATAGTTATAATGGAAAAAAAATTGTAGCTTTTCCAGAAGATGATGTTATTTTTGATGAGATGGAAAGACAATTCAAAAAAGGGAGAGTTAGATCAGGAGGATCAGTGTCAACAGTTGCAATGGATTTCGCAAGAGTTTTAGGTGCTAATCCTATTGTATTTGTGGGACAAGATTTAGCTTTAACGAATGATGGGAAAAGCCATTCTTTGGGTACAATGAGAGAAGATAATAAAAATATTTTAAAAATTTTGAAAAAAGTAAAAGGAGTAAATGGTGAAGTTTTGTATACATATAAGAATTTATATCATTATTTACGGTGGATAGAAAAAGAAATTCAAAGAAATAAAGATAAAAAATATATTGATGCTACAGAGGGAGGAGCCAAAATAAGGGGAACTATAGTAATGAAATTAAAGGAGGCTGTAAAGGTATATTGTATAGAATAAATTTTACAATATGTCGAGTGCTTTTGAAAAAAAGTACTTATATTATTTAGAAGATGATTTCTGTATTTTAAAAGAGTCATCTTTTTTGATTCCCACTTATATTTTTAACATATTTTTTCAATTCTACATTATAATAGCATAAAAAAATTGACATTTCAGAATATATAGGTTATAATTGAAACATAAAGGATAAAAAATAAACAATTAAATAAAAAAGAGGAGGGAAAATTTAGATGAAAAAACTATTATTGATTTCAACTTTAGTTGCAGGTTTATTATTAGCAGGAGGGTGTGGAAAAACAGCAGGAACAAAAGCAGGTGGAGTTCAAAAAGCCCCAGGAGTAATTCTAGAACAAACAGATGTAATGGGTGATGACAATGGACCAGGAACATATGTATATCCTACAGATAAAGTATTTGTACCAGGAGCATTTGATATTACTGGAATAATGATTAAAGATGGAGGAACTTCATATGATATAGCTATAACTATGGCTACAGATTTTAAAAATGATTGGGGAAATCCAGCAGGTTGGGATGTACAATTGTTTGATGTGTATCTTAATTTAGGAACAGGAATTCATAAGCAGGCAATAGCTGGAAGACATGTAAAAATGGCAGAAGGATGGGATAAAGCAATATTAATTGGTCCAGACAAACCAACAAGAATGCAAAAAGAATTAGACGATAAAAATATAGATGTAGCAGATGACGTTTCAGATTTTGAAACATTAGTTGATGATGTATTATTACCAGACGAAATAATAACAATGGGAAATACACTTACTATGAAAATATCTAAAGAAAAGATAGGAGATTTATCAAACTTAAAAGGAACACAAGTATTTGTATTGAGTTCAGAAGGATATCCTACAAAAACAGATACATATAATAGAGTGGTAAATGAATATGCTGCTCAATGGAGATTTGGTGGAGGTTCTGATTATCTAGGAGATCCGAATGTAATAGATATTTTAGGAGATAATACTAAATTAGGTAATTACAAATCAGATGAAGGAGTAACTGAATATCCTACAGTAGATATGATAAAGTAAATTAGTAATGGAGCTCTTTTGTGAGCTCCATTTTTTTTAAGAATAAATTAATAAAATTTTAGTATAAGATGTTTTTAGATTTGTTCTATATCCAATAAGATGAAAACAATGTTTTATTAGTGACTTTATTTTACTTATATGGTAAAATTTAGGGAGTAGAGTTTTGAGCTATTAGAGAACAGGATTGTTACAATAAAGAGGTAATACTATAGGAGAAATAACTAATAGTGTCTATAAATATTATAAAATAAATTTGAAGTTGTGACAATTTTTGATTACACTTCATTCATATAAGGAGAAATTATGAAAAAAAAATTAATAATAATAACAACTTTTTTGATGATGTTAGGATGTACTAACCAAAATATAGCAAAAAATCCAGTAGTGAAAAGGCCATCAAAACCAACAAGAGGAGATAGTTATATTTTTAAATCAAGAATATCTCATGAACAAAATACAAGTAATATAGTTGTTGTTGATAAAGAAAACATAAGATTATTTTTGAGAACGCGATCAGATGATATTGAAAAAGTTAATTTGGTATATGATGATGGCGAAATTAATACATTAGAAATGAATAAAGTTGGAATAGTTGGTTTATCTGAATACTATGTTGCAGATGTTAAATTGAAAAATGATAGTATAAAATACCATTTTGAAATAATAGATGGAAAAGCAATTTTATATTATAGTGAAAGAATTACAGAAAAAAAAGATGAGATAGAAGATTTTAATTATATATTGGATCAAAAAAGATTAGTAAATCCACCAAAATGGGCGGAAGATGTAGTTTGGTATCAAATTTTTCCAGAAAGATTTAAAAATGGAAATAAAGATAACGATCCTATATATAATGAATATGGACCTCAGAGTTTTAAAAAACCGTTAGAAAAATTATCAAATGGAACTTTAAAATCTTCTTTAATACCAGAAGAGAGATGGAATTCAAGATTTGATAAATGGAATGCTGGAGATTTTACAATAAATAAATGGGGATCAGATTGGAATAAATATGAAGAGTGGGAAGACAAGGCAAGAGAAAAAAATGATTGGGATCATGGAAATACAAGACATTATGGTGGAGATATACAAGGGGTAATTGAAAAATTGGATTATATTAAAGAAATGGGATTTACTGCAATTTGGTTTAATCCGGTATTTTATGCAGAGTCAAATCATAAGTATGATACTGCAGATTACAGACATATTTCGCCAGCTTATGGAGTAATAGAAGAAACTGGAGAAAATCAGGGGATTGAAGTTGCACCAGATAATAAATATGGAACTAAAACTAGAAATAAAAATGGAGATAGTGAATATAAATTATTGAGTTATGATATTAAAACAGGTAGAAATGGTTTAGGAGAAACGAGTGATCCTGCAACTTGGGTTTGGACAGAATCAGATTTAATAGCTATAAAAATGATTAAAGAAGCTCATAAAAGAGGAATAAGAGTAATATTTGATGGAGTCTTCAATCATACAGGAAATGAATTTTGGGCATTTACAGAAGCTTTAATAGAAGGACCAACATCAGATTATGCTGATTGGTATAAATTTTCTGATTGGAGAAAAGCAAATAAATATTCAAAAGAAAATATTGAAGAGTGGAATCCTGCAATTGAATATAGTGGGGAAGCTAAATATGGTGTGTTCAAAAAAGATGGAGAAAATTACAGAAGAAAATGGGTAGAAACTGAAAAAAAAGCAACACCAAAAGAACAATGGGAAATTTATTTATGGAATAAAGAAAATGTAGAATATGAATCTTGGTGGGGATATAGATCATTACCAAAGTTAGATCACTATAATGAAAAAGTGGGAAAACATATGATTGATATTAGTAATAAATGGATCTTGGGACCAGATGGTAAATCATCAGAAGACTGGAAAAATGATGATGGAATAGATGGATTTAGATTGGATGTACCTTTGGATATTGAAAATCAAGAATTTTGGGAAACTTGGAAAAAAGAGATAAGAGAATCCAAAAAAGATATTTATACAACTGCTGAAATTTGGGGAGAAGAAGCAAGAGAACATATATATTCAGATAAATTTGATGCGGCTATGAATTATGAATTTGGTGGGAATTTATTAAAATATATAGTAAATACTGGAAAAAGAGAAAAGATATCGTCTTCTGAATTAAAAACAGCTCAGGAATTATTGTTTTTGAGAAATGCAGATAAAACAGCAAAAGTTTTACAAAATTTAATGAGTTCACATGATACAGATAGAGTGTTTTCTATGGTAATAAATCCAAATAGAGAATATGACAGAGATAATAGAATACTAGAAAATAGAAGTTATAGAGCAATAAGACCAGATTTATATGACAATAATGCAGTAAAAAATATGAAATTGATTTCTTTAATGCAAATGACATATGTAGGAGCTCCAATGATGTATTATGGAGATGAAAAAGGAATGTGGGGAGCAGATGATCCTCAAGATAGAAAGCCGATGTTATGGGATGATATTGAATATGAAAAAGAAACAGAAACTTTAGATAAATATAGAAAGAAAAACGTAGAGTTTTCTGATGAAGTACAAGTAGATGAAGCAAACGGAATGATTAGCTATCCAGTAAAAGAAAATGAAGAATTGAATAGTTGGTATAAAAAAATAATAGAGATTAGAAATGATAATATTGAATTGTATTCAAATGGAGAATTGAAATATATTTTAACAGATGATGATAAAAATATATTGGCCTATCAAAGGGAAAATGATGAGAAAGTATCAATAGTTATAGTTAATAATAATGATAAAAAACAAAAGATAAAAATTCCTACAGAAGTTTCTGGTAAGTATATAGAGTTAACAAAAGATGAAGAGTATGAAACTTTTGAAAAAAATATAGAACTAGATTTAGAAGGTAAGACTGGTATAATATTGTATTTAAAAAAATAAAAAAGATCCCCTCAATTATATATTGAGGGGATTTTTTACTTTAAGAAAAAACAAAAAATGACGATAAATTATAAGAGGAGGTGTAAAATGGAAGTGGTGAAGCTAGAAAATTTATTGAATATAGGGACAGTAAAAAAAATAAATACAAAAGGAGATGAAAAAGAAACTAAAATAGATTTTAAAAAAATATTAAAAGAATTGGATAACGAAATAAATTTGGTTGTTAAAAATTCTAAACCAAAAGTGAGTTTAGAAAATGGAATATCTGAAACCAAAAAAGATGTATCTTTAAATTTGAATGAAAGAATATCAAAAATAGAAGCTAAAATTGAAGATTTAAAGGAAATAGATCCAAATTCAGAGGTTTTAGATAAAATATTAGAAAATTTAAATTATTTGAAAAATAAAATCAAAAAAGATGGGAAATTATTAAAAAATGGAAGTTTAGAAAAGATAATATTAAATTTTGAAACCGAAATAAAAAAAATATCTAAGCCATCAAATGAAAAAAAAATTGATGAAATTGAAGAAGAAAAAGAAATAACAAGTCTTCTTGTAGATGTTCAAAATATTATAAATACACTAATAGAAGAGCCGGATGAAAAAACCCAAATTGGAAAAATTTCAGAGGAAACAAGTTCGCCAGATAATGGAAAAGAAATTAACAAGTTAAAAGTAATAATAAATAAACTAGAAAAAACAGTAGATGATAAAACATTAATAAGCAAAAAAGTAGGAAAACTAGAAGAATTAATAAAAACTCAAGAAATAAGTGGGCAAATAGAAATACCAAAAGAAATAGAAATATTGAAATCAGAAATAGGTGAATTACAAGAA
>Ga0307991_1002813_pt1 | contig 11598 bp, 7 predicted proteins | sample EllFjometagen131_FD_203146 | JGI IMG/M metagenome (GOLD analysis project Ga0307991, IMG submission 203146) | Marine microbial communities from Ellis Fjord, Antarctic Ocean - #131 | ecosystem: Environmental > Aquatic > Marine > Unclassified | place: Southern Ocean | collected 2014-10-08 | reverse complement strand
ATAAATTTTCTTGTTGAAATTATCGTTAAGCAACTGACACTGTTTGAACGTAGTGAGTTTGTCGCACTTTGTTCGATAAATTCGGCTAGATATTTAATAAATATAAGTCTCATTTAGCCAGTTGTAGGTAATGAAACTTAGAAAATTATAACTTGGAGCAACAGCACTTGATTTTTTTGTTTCTTTTTTTATCAAGAAAAAAAGAAAGGTATTTTAATAATGTGGAATTTATATTTATCGTGAAACTATAATTAAAAATTATTGTAAAAATTTAATAAAAATATGAAAAAAAAGGAATATTCTTTGAATATTTCTTTTTTTATAGTATAATAAAAAAAGGTTATAAACTAAGTTGTAATTTTTATAAATGGAGATTTAGTTATTGAAATAATAGTCTCTGTGTGTTATAATAGTAGTACAAAAAACAATAAAATTTTGGGGGTCGGGGAAATGAAAGAAGCAGAAAAAATATGGATGAATGGAAAATTTGTAGATTGGAAAGACGCTAATATTCATGTATTATCTCATGTAGTACATTATGGAAGTGGTTTTTTTGAAGGAATAAGATTTTATAAAACTAAAAACGGAAGTGCAATTTTTAGATTAAAAGAACATATTGATAGATTATACGATAGTGCTAAAATATATAGGACAGAAATTCCATATTCAAAAGCAGAATTTTCAGAAGCAATGATAGAAACTTTGAAAATAAATAAATTAGAAAGTGCATATATTAGACCGCTTATATATAGAGGTTATAGTGAAATGGGAGTAAATCCTAAGACTTGTCCTGTAGATTCAATGATAGCTGCTTGGGAATGGGGAGCATATTTAGGAGAAGAAGCATTAGAAAGTGGAGTAAGTGTAAAAATATCTTCTTGGAGAAGATTAGCTCCAGATACAATGCCTACAATGGCAAAAGCTAGTGGAAACTATCTAAGCTCACAATTAATAAAAATGGAAGCATTGGAAGATGGTTATGATGAAGGGATTGCATTAGATTATAGCGGTTATGTAAGTGAAGGAAGTGGAGAAAACTTATTTATTATAAAAGATAATATTATTTATACTCCTGCAATGAATGGGTCAGCATTACCAGGAATAACTAGAGATAGTATAATAAAAATAGCAAAAGATTTTGGATATGAAATAAAAGAAACAGGAATTCCAAGAGAAATGTTGTATATCGCAGATGAATTGTTTTTTACAGGGACAGCAGCAGAAGTAACACCTGTAAGTAGCGTAGATAAAATAAAAATTGGAAGCGGAAAAAGAGGACCGATTACTGAAAAAATTCAAAAAAGATTTTTTGAAATAGTAAAAGGAGAAGTAGAAGATAAATACGGATGGTTAACAGAAGTAAAATAATAGATTTTACAAATGTTTTAGTAATTTTAGTAAATTCGAGATAACAAAAAAGGGTGTGAAAAAGATGGCAGTTAATTTAAAAGGAAGAAATTTTTTAAAACTAGAAGACTTTAATAAGGAAGAATTAATACAAATATTAGATACAGCAGATTTTATTAAGATGAGAAATAAAATTGGAGTTAGAGAAGAAATATTAAAAGGAAGAACATTAGCAATGATATTTGAAAAATCATCGACTAGAACAAGAGTTTCTTTTGAAGTAGGAATGGCACAATTAGGTGGAGAAGCTCTTCACTTAAGCGCAAGAGATATTCATATAGGGCATGGGGAAACAATACCAGATACATCACGAGTTTTATCAAGATATGTAGATGGAATAATGATAAGAACTTATGGTCAAGATATTGTGGAAGAATTAGCAAAGTATTCAGATGTTCCTGTAATAAATGCTTTGACAGATGAATACCATCCATGTCAAATAATGGCAGATTTTCAAACTATTAGAGAGAAATTTCATAAATTAGATGGATTAAAATTGGCATATATAGGAGATGCTGCAAATGTAGCAAATTCACTTTTGATAGGTTGTGCAATAATGGGAATTGATTTTTCAATAGCAGCACCAAAAGGATATCAGCCATCAGAAGAAATATTAAAAACAGCTCAAAAAAAATCTGAAATATCTGGAGCAAAATTAATTGTAACAGAAAGCATTGAAGAAGCAGTAAAAGATGCAAATATATTATATACAGATATTTGGGTTAGTATGGGAAAAGAAGAAGAAAGTAAAAAACGATTTGAAGTCTTTAAAAATTATAAAATAGATAATAAGGTAGTAGATATGGCATCTTCTGATGCAATAGTAATGCATTGTTTGCCAGCTCATAGAGGAGAAGAAATAACTCATGAAGTTTTAGAGGGACCAAGATCGGTAGTTTTTGATGAAGCAGAAAATAGATTGCATGCTCAAAAGGCAATTATGACTTTGTTAATGGGAAAATAATCGGAGTTTTTACCAAGAAAATACTACGGTTTAAAATAAATGTACGGAAAAAAGAAAAATCAAAAAATGATTTAAGAGATTTACATTAGGATTAAGGAGTAATATTAAATTCTTGCTTTAATTGATATTTTAGAATTATAAAATAATAAAAATAATAAACTTACAAAATAAAAGTAAACGAAGGAGATAAAAATGACTAAAAAAATCAAAAAAGTAGTATTAGCTTATTCAGGTGGATTAGATACATCAGTTATGATACCTTGGTTAAAAGAAAATTATGGTTGTGAAGTTATAGCTTTTGCAGCAGATTTAGGTCAAGGAGAAGAGTTAGATCCATTAAATGAAAAAGCAATAAAAACAGGAGCTTCAAAAATATATATAGAAGATTTAAGAGAAGAATTTTTGACAGAATATGTATGGCCAACAATAAAAGCAGGAGCTTTGTATGAAGATAAATATCTGATGGGAACAGCATTTGCAAGACCATTAATAGCAAAGAGACAAGTTGAAATTGCTCACAGAGAAGGAGCTGATGCAGTAGCTCATGGAGCAACTGGAAAAGGAAATGATCAAGTGAGATTTGAAACAGGATATATGGCTCATGATCCAAGTCTTACAATTATAGCTCCGTGGAAAGATGATAAATGGACTCTTACATCAAGAGAAGCAGCAATAGAATATGCAGAAGAAAGAAATATACCGTTAGAACAAACTAAAGAAAAAATATACTCAAGAGATAGAAATATATGGCATATTTCTCATGAAGGTGGAGATTTAGAAAATCCTTGGAATGAACCTAAAGATGATGTATTTGTATTATCAAAGACAATAGAAGCAGCTCCAGATAAAGCAACTTATATTGAAATTGATTTTGAAAAAGGTGAGCCAGTAGGAATAGATGGTAAAAAAATGAAACCAGTTGAATTAATGGAAAAATTAAATAAAGTTGGAGGAGAAAATGCAATTGGTCAAATAGATATGGTAGAAAATAGACTAGTTGGGATGAAGTCAAGAGGAGTTTATGAAACTCCAGGTGGAACAATACTTTATTTCGCACATAAAGAATTAGAGAGATTGTGTTTAGATAAAGAAACAATGCAATATAAAGAAATAATATCAAAAAAATATGCAAATTTATTATATAATGGACAATGGTTTACAAAATTAAGAGAATCATTAGACGCTTTTGTAAATGAAACTCAAAAGAATGTAACAGGAACTCTAAGAATGAAATTATATAAAGGAAATATCAGAAATGCAGGAGTAAAATCAGAATATTCACTATATTCAGAAGAATTAGCAAGTTTTGAAGATACTGAAATATACAATCAAAAAGATGCAGATGGATTTATTAGATTGTTTGGATTGCCTCAAAAAGTAGATGCAATGTTAAAGGAAAAATTGTCAAAAAAGAAATAGAATAAAAAAATTAAGAATACAGAATCAAAAAAGTGGGAAAGATTCCCACTTTTTTGATTTGAAATTATTTATCGATGTGTTAAGTTTATAAAACTGAGATAATGGGAGGGGAAATATATGGATTCTAAAGAACAAATAAAAGAAATATTTAAAAATATAGAAGATGATATACAAAAAAGGCTTGCTGAATTTACTGATGTTTGGGAGAATGGAACCAAAAAAGAATTGTTTATAGAACTAGCTTTTTGCCTTCTTACACCACAGTCAAAAGCTAGAAATGCAGATAAAGCAATAAAAAAGCTTGTTTTAGAAGGGAAATTATTTAATGGAACTGCTGAAGAAATAGCAGAAGAATTGAATATTGTACGTTTTAAAAATAATAAATCAAGATATATAGTGGAAGCTAGAGAAAAATTATATAAAAATGGCGAATATATTTTAAAAGACATTTTGGAAGAAATAAAGGAACCTCTAAAAATGAGAGAATGGTTAGTAAAAAATATCAAAGGGATTGGATTTAAAGAATCAAGTCATTTTTTAAGAAATGTTGGGTTTTATAAGGATATATCGATATTAGATAGACATATTTTAAGAAATTTAGTTTACTTAAATGTAATTGATGAAGTTCCAAAAAGTATAACTATGAAAAAATATATTGAAATTGAAGAAAAAATGAAAAATGAATCTGATAAATTAGGTATAGATATGGAATATTTAGATCTTGTATTATGGTATAAAGAGGCAGGTGAAATTTTCAAATAAAAAATAAAGAGGTTGAAATTAGCATTATAAAGGAAGAATTTAATTTATAAAAAATATTAATTGTATAAGTTTTTAAGAATAAAATAAAGATAAGTGTTTTAAAAATAAAAAAAAAGTTGAAAGAATAAACATAAATTGCTATAATAATAACCAAGACTAAAATGGGAATAGAAAATGTAGAATTAGCAAATAAAATATTTGTTGAGATGCAGAAAAAAAGGAGGAATAAAGGAATGATAAGAAAGTTAAGAAAGAATTTGAAACCAGTAATTTGGGTAATGACAGTAACATTTGTATTATCTGTATTTTTTATTGGATTTGGGAGTGCGGTAGGAAAAAATAAGCAAGAATCAGCGTTAAAAGTAAATGGTATAAAAGTGAAACAAATGGAAGTTGAAAGAGAATTTTCAAATACAGTAGAACAATATAGAAAGTATTATAAAGAAAAAACAGATGTGGACTATGTAAGATTAATGGCTTTTAATCAATTAATAGAAAAAAAAGTTATGTTGTCAGAAGCAGATAAAAAACACATAAAGGTATCTGGAAAAGAACAAAAAGCAGAATATAATAAAGTAACAGAAAAATTTCAGGCAAAAGAAAATTTGATAAGAGCATTGAAATTTCAAGGAATGACAACTCAAGATTTAAAAGAGCAAATAGAAGAAAGTTTAATAGTAAGTAAATTGGAAGAAAATATAAAAGCAAAATATAAATTAGATGAAAAAGAAGTAAAAGCATATTATGAAGATAATAAATATGAAGAATATTCAGATAAGGAATATAAAGATGTAAAAGAAGAAATAACAACAAAATTAAAAGAACAAAATACACAAAGCTTTTTTAGAGAATGGTTAGAATCAAAAGTAGCAGAAGCAGAAATCGAATTCAAAAAAGTAATATACAAAAAATATGAAAAAAAAGTAGCATTAAATGTAGGAGGATATAAAATAAACAATATTGATTTCTATAGCAGTGCATTTTTTAGTACATTATATGGAAGTAAAGATAAAAAAGAAGCATATCAAAAAACAATTGATAGTTTAAAGCAAGATGTAGCTTTGGCAACAGAAGCTAAAAAAAGAGGATTGAAAGTTGATGAAGAACTTCTTCAAGATGCTGAAATTTTAGAATTAAAAGAAAAATTAAGTGAAAATATAAAAGAAAACTATAAATATTCAGATAAAGAATTAAAAAAATATTTTGATGAAAATAATGCTAATTATGAAACAAAAGAAACAGCAGATTTTGATATAATAGCAATGAATTTGAAGGAATCAAAAGAAGACGAAGAGATAGCTAAAAAGAAAGCAGAAAAAATATTAGAAGAAGCAAAAGCAGGAAAAATTGAATTTGGAGAATTAGCAAAAAAATATTCAGAAGGACCATCTGCTACAACTGGTGGAGATTTAGGATGGTTTGGAGAAGGAAAAATGGTTCCTGAATTTGACAAAGTAGTATTTAAGACTAAAGCAGGAGAAGTATATGATGGAGTAGTAAAAACACAGTTTGGATATCATATAATAAAAGTAGAAGCAGTAAGAACAATAGAAGATAAAAAAGAAGTGAAAGCTAGACATATTTTAATAAAAGTTAATATTGGAGATAAAACAAAAGTAGCATTATCTGAAAAATCTAAAAAAGCTTTAAATGAAATTAAAGTTGATAAAAAAGAATTTGTAAAAGTAGCAAAAGATTATTCGGATATAAAGAGAGTAGAAATGAAAGAAGTTGAAAAATCACCATATGTTGCAGGAATTGGATATAATAAAGAATTAAGTGATGCAATATTTAAGATGAAGATAGATGAAATGAAAATAGTTGAAACAGAAAAAGGAAACTACATAGTAAAATTAAATAAACATGTGGATTTCAAAAAAGCAAATTATAAAGAATCAGAAGAAAAAGTTAAGAATGATTTCTTAAATAAAAAGGTAATTGAAAAAGTTAAAGAATTACAAGAAAAATTAGCAAAAGATGTAAAAGTAGAAATAATAGATGAAAAAATCACAAAAGAATTAGCCAAAAAAGAAGTGACAGAAAAAAAATAGTACCAATCAAAAAAGCCTCTAAAATCGTATGAAAACGATTTTAGAGGCTTTTTTATTGATTATTTTAATTTATTTTCTTAATATATAATAAAAAAAATGAATAGTTAGTAAATTTATATTTAATAACTGTAGTTTTGCGATTATAAAAACCCCCTCATCCCTTTTTAGCGGTTTCTCCCTGATAAGGAGAAACCTATAGCGAAGTAATTTGAGAAAGGTCAAGTTCTTTTTTAGCATTGAAAAGCCTTGCCTTTTTTCTTGTACCATAATTTTATAATTTGTAGGAATATCTATAATTTAGTATACTCTAAAAAAATAAAAAAAACAATCAAAAGTCAAAATTGAGATTAATTTGAAATGTTTTTAAGTAACTATAAGTTTGTAGTAAATATAAATTATACAATATTAAAATACCTTTCTTTTTTACTTGATAAAAAAAGAAACAAAAAAATCAAGCACTGTTATTTCAAATCTTGATTTTCTAAGCTTGCCTCCTGAAAAAACAGAAACTCGCTAACGCTCAAACAGTCTGTTTTTCTTAATCGGAGTCATCACTAAGAAAATACTACGATTTAAAATAAATGTACAGGGAAAATAAAAAATCAAAAAAAGTTTGATATTACAGCCTTTCTTCTTGATGAAAAAGATAAACAATGTGATATGAAGGTTGACAAAATAGATACACCGTGGTATACTCGTTAACAAGAGAAAAAAATAACTTTCTGAAGGAGGAAAAAATGTTTAAAGAGTGGGAAAAATTTAATAGTGGTAAATGGAAAAGTGAAATAAATGTCAGAGATTTTATTCAAAAGAATTATACACCTTATGAAGGAGATGAATCTTTTTTGGAAGGTGCAAAGGAAAGTACAAAGGAATTATGGGATATAGTATCTAAATTAAAAGAGGAAGAAAACAAAAAAGGTATTTTGGATGTAGATACAGAAGTTGTTTCAACAATAACTTCACATAAATCAGGATATATTAAAAAGAGTTTAGAAAAAATAGTAGGATTGCAGACAGAAAAGCCTTTAAAAAGAGGTATTATGCCAAACGGTGGACTTAGAATGGTTGAAAATGGATTGAAAGCATATGGATACGAATTAGATCCAAAAATTAAGGAAGTATTTACAAAATATAGAAAAACACATAATGATGGAGTTTTTGATGCTTATACAGATGAAATGAGAGCAGCTAGAAGATCAGCAATAATAACAGGATTACCAGATTCTTACGGTAGAGGAAGAATAATTGGAGATTATAGAAGAGTAGCATTATATGGAATAGATAGATTAATAGAAGATAAAAAAAATCAAAAAAGGGAATTAGATGTAGAATATATGGAATCTCCAATTGTAAGACAAAGAGAAGAAATAAGTGAACAATTGAGATCTTTAGTAGAATTACAAAATATGGGTGAAATATATGGAATGGATATAAGCAAACCAGCTAAAAATTCAGAAGAAGCAATTCAATGGACATATTTTGGATATTTAGCAGCAATAAAAGAGCAAAATGGTGCAGCAATGTCATTAGGAAGAGTATCAACTTTTTTGGATATATATATTGAAAAAGATATCGAAGAAGGGATATTAACAGAAAAAGATGCTCAAGAATTAGTAGATCATTTTATTATGAAATTGAGAATGGTAAGATTTTTAAGAACACCTGAATATGATGAATTGTTTTCAGGTGATCCAGTATGGGTAACAGAATCATTAGGTGGAATGGGAGAAGATGGAAGAACGTTAGTTACTAAGACAAGCTATAGAACATTGAATACATTAAATAACTTAGGTCCAGCTCCAGAACCAAATTTAACAATTCTTTGGTCAGAAAGATTGCCAGAAAATTTTAAAAATTTCTGTAGCAAGATTTCAATTAAAACAAGTGCAATTCAATATGAAAATGATGATTTGATGAGATTGAAATATGGTGATGATTATGGAATAGCGTGTTGTGTATCAGCAATGAAAATAGGAAAAGAAATGCAGTTTTTCGGAGCAAGAGCAAATTTAGCAAAAGCTTTATTATATGCTATAAATGGTGGTAAAGATGAAAAAACAGGAGTGCAAATAGGACCTGAATTTGCACCAATAGAAGGAGATTATTTAGAATATGATGAAGTTATAAGAAAATATGATCAGATTTTAGATTGGTTATCTAAGCTATATATAAATACATTGAATATAATTCATTATATGCATGATAAATATTCATATGAAAAATTGCAAATGGCATTACATGATAAAGATGTATTTAGAACTTCAGCAGGAGGTATTGCAGGATTATCAGTAGTAGCAGATTCATTATCAGCTATTAAAAATGCGAAAGTAAAAATTATAAGAAATAGTGATGGATTAGCTGTAGATTATGAAATAGAAGGAGAATATCCTAAATTTGGAAATAATGATGATGAAGTTGATAAAATAGCTTGTGAAATAGTGGAAAGATTTATGAATAAATTGAGAAAACATAAAACATATAGAAATTCTACTCCAACATTATCAATACTCACAATAACATCAAATGTAGTATATGGTAAAAAAACAGGAAATACTCCAGATGGTAGAAAAATAGGAGAACCATTTGCACCAGGAGCAAATCCAATGCATGGAAGAGATCAAAGAGGAGCAATTGCATCTATGGAATCAGTAGCAAAATTACCATATGAACATTCAGAAGATGGAATTTCGTATACTTTTTCAATAGTGCCAAAAGCGTTAGGAAAATCAGAAGAAGAAAGATCAAAAAAGTTAACAACATTATTAGATGGATATTTTCATAATACAGGGCATCATATAAATATTAATGTGTTTGATAGAGAAACATTGTTGGATGCAATGGATCATCCAGAAAAATATCCTCAACTTACAATAAGAGTTTCTGGATATGCAGTAAACTTTATAAAATTAACAAGAGAGCAACAAGAGGATGTAATTAATAGAACTTTTCATGAAAAGTTTTAGGTTGTTGTAAGAGGTTTTTATGAAATGAAAATTCAGACCTCATCCCCAGCCCTTCTCCTATCTTAGGAGAAGGGAGTTAAGTCCCACATCAAGCTAAGGGAAAAAAACAAATCACCCTGTTCCCCTCTTCAAAAAAAGAGGGGCAAAGCCAAAGATATCCTGTCTAATTTATCATTTATTGAAGGGTAAATTAAAAAGTAGTTTTGTTTAGAAAGCTTAACTTGATGACATTGGCCCTTCTCCTATCTTAGGAGAAGGGAGTTAAGTTCTCTTATAAGACAGGAGAGGATTTAAGGGAATTGATTAGCTTGATATTACTCTGGAAAAAGGAGGAAGAAAAATGATAAAAGGAAAAATTCATTCTTTTGAAACTTTTGGGACAGTAGATGGACCAGGAATTAGATTTGTATTATTTATGCAAGGATGTCCAATGAAATGCAAATACTGTCATAATCCAGATACTTGGAATATGGAAGATACTAAATATCAAAAAAGTGTAGAAGAAGTTTTGGAAGAAATAAAAAAATATAAGTCGTATTATAGAGGTGGTGGAGGGTTAACAATAAGTGGCGGAGAAGCTCTAATGCAACCAGATTTCATATTAGAATTATTAAAAAAATGTAAAAAAGAAAAAATCCACACTGTTTTAGATACGAGTGGGATTATTTTTAATGATAAAATAAAAGAAATATTAGAATACGTTGATTTAGTTTTATTAGATTTAAAAGTAATGGATGAAAACATACATAAAAAATTAACAGGACAATCATTTGAAAATCCAAAAAAATTTGCAAAATATCTAGCTGATATAAATAAACCAGTATGGATAAGACATGTATTATTAGATGGGTTTACTGATGAGGATGCATTATTAGAAAAATTAGGTGAGTTTTTATCAGATATGCAAAATGTTGAAAAAATAGAAATATTACCATTTCATAAAATGGGAGAATTTAAGTGGCAGGAATTAGGATATAAATATGAATTGAAAGAAACAAAAGAGCCAACAAAAAATAGAATAGAAAATGCAATTAAAATATTAAAAAAATATAATAAGAATGTAAGATAATTAAAAAGAAACTTTAATAATATTATTAAAGTTTCTTTTGTTTTTTTTATATAAAAAAAAGGAAATGAAGTATATAATTAGTATATATAAGTTATATGAAAATAAAAAAAAAGGAGTGATTTAAATGAAGTTGAGACAAAAGTTTACAATACCAAGCGTACTAATATTAACAGTAGTATTTACAGCATTTATAATGTATTTAGTAACAGAAGAAGTCAAAAAAGGGGAAGTGAAAATAAATAAAAAAATTGAATTGTTTTCTAATTTAATACCTAAATTAAGTGCTGATCCAATATGGAATATGGAACACAAAGTATTGAAAAATAATATGAAAACATTTATAGCGGACGAGGATGTAACATCAATATTAATTAAAGATAATTATGAAGAAGAAGTAGTAAATTTTAAAAGTGAAGACGAAATAAAAGGTTTGATAGAAAGAAAAATAGTAATCAAAAAAGGAGAAGATAAAGTAGGAGAATTGACAATAAATTTCACTGATTTTTATGTCAAAAAAGAAATAAAAATAATGAGAACAAAATTATTTGTAATATTAGGAGGAATTATATTAATAATTACAATGACTATGTTTATAATTTCTAGAATAGTATTAAAACCTTTAGATAAATTTTCAGAGGCTTTTAAGACAGGATCAGATGGAGATTTAACAGTAAGATTAAATATAAAAACAAAAGATGAAATAGGAATTTTAGCAATTCAATTTAATGAGTTTATGCATATATTAAATAAATTTATTAAAGGAATAGAAGTATTGGCTATTGAAGTAAAAGAAAAAAATGGTATTTTGTCAAAAGGAATGGATAATATTATTTTTGGAGAAGAAAGTAAATTCTTTAATACTTCGGACAATAATTTAAAAGAAGGAATAGTACAATTGAAAAGTCATACAGAATTGGTTATGGATAATGTAAGAACACAAACAGCTGGATCGGAAGAAAG
>Ga0307991_1002812_pt1 | contig 11598 bp, 8 predicted proteins | sample EllFjometagen131_FD_203146 | JGI IMG/M metagenome (GOLD analysis project Ga0307991, IMG submission 203146) | Marine microbial communities from Ellis Fjord, Antarctic Ocean - #131 | ecosystem: Environmental > Aquatic > Marine > Unclassified | place: Southern Ocean | collected 2014-10-08 | reverse complement strand
TCAAGGCAGGGAAAAAGCATTATTACCTTCGCTACGAAGATAAAGTCTGGCGAATTACCATGCGCAGGGCGCACGAGAAGACCGATGAATTTAAAGACAAATACCGGTGGAGGGCAGGTGTAGAGGCGACCATGTCTGAGTATGACAGAAAAACAGGCGTTAAAAACCTTCGTGTCCTAGGTATGAAGGCTGTGCGCCTCTGTGCCACCTTAAAGGCAGTTGGTATCAACATCTTCCGGGCAACTGCGTTCAGGAGGGCGAAAATCTCTCCAAAACCCATCCAGAAATGGGCATGTTGGTGTGTTTCTCGTCTATGGTTCTATGTGAAGGAACAATTGCGTACACATTTGAGTACACTTGGTAAGATATTTTCCGAATCTACGTTTTCAGCCGGTTTTTCGTGGAGATCAGCCGGCTGACTTTTTACAGGAGCGTCAATCGTGATGCACTCGTAAAAAGTCCAAAAACACCGTTTCCCGTCATTCCAGCGAAAGACGGAATCCAGATATTTCATATGTTTACATAAAGTCGTCACACCGGTTTTCACCGGTGTGACGACTTTTTACGAGGCTGTCAATCTTAATTGCGAGCAAAAAACCCTTTCCATTTTTTCTCAAATTTCATAGAAGATTCTTCTTGTCCATAAGCTTTAAGAAGTTCAAAATATCTCCCCCATATTTTTTCTGGGTCAATTTTTGCTTTTTCACATCTGGTCCTAAATTCTTGTTTAAATTCTGGATATACGGGCAACTCTGAAATTGTCTTTCTATCTCTATCGGAAAATTTAATGAATTCTACACCCTTCTCTTTCAAGAAATTCATTTGCTCAACTATTCCACCACGAGTCTTATCTCCGAAAACTTTCCAAAAATCTTTATTTACTTCGAGAACAACTTTTTGGAGATCTTCCGGAATTGAATTCCATTTATCTAAATTAATTGACATCCCATATACAGGAGGAGCAGTGGTCCCATTACCAACGTCTGTAACATATTTGCATATCTCATAATGCTTGTAAGTAATAATCATATTGGGTTGTTCTGCACGACCATTTAGCATGCCCTTGTTTAAGGCATCATAAACTTCAACAGACGGTACGGTTATTGGAACACTTCCCATTTGTTTAATGAGTGCGCGAGGCCCTTTGCCTCCCCACGGACCTATTTTCATATTTTTCAAATCCGCAAGCTTCCTTATTGGGCTTTTAGAAACCCACACATAAGGACCAGCTTCATAAGCCAACAATAGTTTTTGATTATATTTCTCCCATTCAGAAGCAATTATTGGATTTTCAATAACTACTTGGTTCAAGGCTCGGGATGTCGCGACAGGATCATTTACATGTGTACTTATTATACATGTATTCATTGTCATCAAAGGTAACTCCGCAGAAAAATACATCGGGAAAATAGTGCCTACATCTGCCGTTCCATTTTTTATTGAATATAGTAATTCTTTGCTTTTTCCCAGCAAACCACCCCAATAATAGTCTACCTTTATTTTGCCTTCGGTTTTTCTTTCAACTTCCTGTCCCCACCATTTTATCAGTTCAGGAACAAGGCCGCGATCAGCTGATGGATAAGCCATTCTAAGCAATATTGGTTTTTGCTTTGCTTGACTTCCTACAGCTACTAAAAGCACTAGCGAAACTGCCACAATAATTACAGCTAAACTTTTTTTAACTTTAAACATTACCTTTACCCTCCCATTCAGTTATAATCCAATTACTAACTATTGATGCACCCGCAAAAAGTTGAAGGTTGAAAATCAACCACAATACATAACGTTTGATTAAAGCTTACACCACTATATATTGCGACTAAAATCTCGGCACCGGACTCTTTACAAAACAATCAGCTATTAACAAATTGACCAAAATTAAAAGCCCATTTCCCTGAAATTCACCCCCCTTCATACTAAATTATTTAAGCCTATGCAAAAACAAGAACCAAGACTGTTTGCCTGTCTTGCTATGTCTGTTTCGTACAATGGGGATAGGCTTATCTCCGCAATATATCTCCCTTGTATTGGTTAAAGCACCATACTTGATGGTCTCGTCAAAAGGCTCCTCAGCTTGTCATTTCGAGTGAAACGAGAAATCTTATAAACGTAATATGCTGAAAAGATAAGATTCCTCCCTATGGTCGAAATGACATATTCGTCAGATTTCACTTTTTACGAAAGCGCCATACTTGGTAACCAACTAGCTATTTGCGGAAACGCAAAAAGTAATATAAGCCAAATTACATCCATTACTGCCATAATCAGCGCACCCTTGAAAACTTCTCCCAATGTCACTCGTCCTTCAGCCGTACCGTAAACCACATAGCAATTTAAACCAAGGGGAGGGGTTATCAATGCCATTTCCGTCATTTTAACAACAAGAATTCCAAACCAAATTCCATTTAGTCCTAATGACTCTATTATAGGATAAAATATAGGTAGCGTTAGAGCCATCATAGCAACAGCATCCAAAAAAGTACCCAAAAATATGTATATCATTAGCATAAGAAATACAATTACAAGCGGTGAAACATTCCAACCTGTTACAAAACTACAAAATATACTGGGTAAGCGACTAACAGCAAGAAATTGGGTGAAAATCATCGCACCCACAATTATGAAGAAAATCATCCCCGTAATTTGTGCGGAATCTTTTAGCACAACAAAAAAATCTTTTACACCAATACGCCTTCGTAGAAGATTTATTAGTAGAACCACAAAGGCACCCCATGCAGCTGCTTCAGTTGGACTAAATATACCTGTATAGATTCCGCCTAAAAGTGTAGTAAATATGATAATTGCACCAAACAAAGATTTACTTGATGCAAATCTCTCCTTGAAGGGTGCCTTTGACAATATTTCGGGTGATAAACTTGGCTTTTTCTTTACTAAAATATGGATCCAAACCATATAAAGCAAGGCTGATAAAGCACCTGGAATAATTCCTGCTATCAATAATTTACCTAAAGACACTTCTGTAAAGAGGCAAAAAACAGCCATCATTCCACTTGGCGGTATCAGCGAAGCTAACGTCCCTCCTATTGCTATGCTTCCGGCACTAAGTCTATTATCATAATGATGTTTTTTCATCTCAGGCAATGCTAACTTGGTAAAGGTTGCTGCGGTGGCTAAACTTGAACCCGAACACGCACCAAACATAGCACAAGAGGCAGTAGTAGCCATTGCAAGTCCACCACGTACTGATCTTAACCAAATTGAAAAGGCACCATATAATTCTTCACCGATACCTCCCTTGAGGGCAAAATTTCCCATTAAAATAAAAAGTGGGATAACGCTAAGCGCATAACTTGCTGTTTCTCCAATTGTAAATACATGGATTACACCCAAGGCACCATTAAACCCCAGGATTATAGAACATCCTATAAACCCAATGAAAGCACTAGCAATAGCAATGGGGACGCCCAACAATACCCCTACAAAAAGAATAACAATACCTATTGACCCAATCATTGGTGGTGACATCACAATACATCCCCCTCTTTAGAAAAACACAAAATGAGTTTGTAAATATAAACTATCAAGAGTAAAACAATACCCACAACTGCAACCCAACAAAAAGGATAGAACGGCAAAGAAGAACTTAATGCGGTTTTTTTAATTTTTGTAGCATGTAACGTATAGCTAAACATTTCCCAGGTAAAAATAGAGCTGACTAATATACTTATAAAATACCCACATATTCTTAAAATATCATTTATTTTATCGGAGAAAAAATGCAGCATAACAGTTGCTCTAACATGCTTATCTTCAATTTCCGTATAAGCTAACGCTCCGAACACTACTAAAACCATCATAGAACTAGTCAGCTCTACGGTTATACCTATTGAGCTGGAAAAAAGCCGCATACTCCCGTCAAGCACAACAACAACCATCATCACAAATATCCCTATACCGCTGATTGTTCCCATCAACACCGAGCTTGTCATTAACACAGAACCAAGATGTTTACCTTTCATACCTATTCTTTGACCTCCTATCACGTTAATTTCAGCATGGATTCAAGAACCAATTCGCTAATATCTTTTACAGCAAAGCCACTCCCTAAGTTCAAAGCCTTGACTGCATCTTCCAACATTACAAGACACTTGGGACATGCCACAACAAGATACTCTGCCCCGGTCTCGACAGCTTCTTTGACCCTCATTTCACTCATCCGCTGTTCGCTATGATTTTCAGCACTTACCCAGATCTGCCCTCCACCTGCTCCACAACATGTGCTATCGCGCTTTGAGTGCGACATCTCAGTGCTTTCCACTCCCAACCGCGCTAATACGTTCCTAGGATCTTGATAAACATTATTGTACCGCCCTAGATAACAGGGATCATGATACGTCACTTTACAGTCAATCTTTTCGAGTGAGACATTTGTTTCGCCAAGAATCTGAGCAAGGAGTTCGGTATAGTGCAATACAGGTTTATTAAAGTTTGGATATTCGTTTTTTAATACATTCATCGAATGCGGATCTGTTGTTACTATTCTATTAAATTGACAATTGTTGAGTAGTTCAACATTCTGTTCAACCAACTCTTCGAACAGGCCTTCCTCACCCACGCGTCGGACATCATTGCCCGCATTCCTTTCCCCTTCGTACAGAATCCCAAAGTCCACCTTTAACAGACTCATAACCCTGGCAAATGCCTTGGTTGCTTCTACAGCCCTATTGTCAAAAGAAGCAAAATCACCCACGAACCACAAGACATCTACCTCTTCCTTTCGGGCATCCTTTATCTTCACATCGAGGTTTTGTACCCACTGTCCCCTCTTCATATCGGGCTCACCAAAGGAATTCCCGCATTCTGAAATATTGGTAAGTGCCTCTTGAATACCCTCATCGATGAAACCACCTTCGATAAGATGTCGCCGCATCTTAACGAGAAACGGCACATGATCAATAGAAACAGGGCAATGTTCCATGCAGGAACCACATGTGGTGCAGGACCAGAGTGTCTGTTCCTGTATAAGACCTCCAACCACCTTGCCTTCTGCATATGGTACCTTTTCGGTGTCCCATAATGTTATATTGCCGCTTTTCACCGTGACATAATCGCGAAGATCAAGGATAATATCGCGGGGAGAGAGCGATGATTTGGATATCACAGCTGGGCACCACACATGGCATCTTCCACATTTCGTACAAGCATCCAAAGTCAAGAGCTCTGTGCGTGTAAAATGCTCTACTTTCATATGGCCCACTTGCTCAAAATCCAACTCATCATCAGTCATGGGTTGAATCGCTCCGGCAACTGCTTGTTTGCAAAAAACACTGGCCACATCCGTTATCATATGAACAGCTTTGGAATATGGAAGATATGCCACAAACGCGAGACTAATGAAACCATGCGTCCACCACATAATCTTAAATGCCACCATCCCACTATATCCAGGGTCAACAATACCTTGTAATAGATTGCTTATAAAATACCCGACAAAAGACCACGGAGCATGTACGGGATGAGTGATTAGGATACGGAGACCTTCCACAAGAAATCCGGTTATCGCAATACCCATCAGCCCACCAAGAAAAACCCAATCCCCCACAACATAACTGCCTCGGCTGTACATACCTATCTCTCGGTCTAAGCGTGTGTAGTCAATGCTATCAGGTTTCACAAACGCTCGCCTCACTGCCATTGCAATGATCCCGCCAAGAAAAGCAAGACCAAAAAGGTCAAGCGTAAAAGAGAACCACAAGTAAAATAATCCGTCCAGAAACACCCATCGTTTATCTATTAGAGCCAACACGTCTGCGTTGAGGGCAACAACCACCGAACCTGTGAATAGAACAATAAATCCCCAAAAAATGAGAATATGCGATACACCGGAATATATATCATCTCTAATAATTGTCATATTCGAAAGACATATTTTAGCGGTCTCAATCGTTCTTCCAAATATATTTGAAAGTTCCTTCCCCTTCCGCCCACGGCGATATTTCTTAATACGCTGCAGTATACCCCATACACATATAATTACCGCCACAGCACTCAACAGATAAAAAATGACCTTTGATCCAGTGGAAAGTCCTAAGAATACTTCTCTCGCGATTCCTGAATCTTCAATCATTATATATAACCACCAAAAACCTTACTTTATTTTCGAGACTGAATTCCTGACGTCAGAACCGGAACAATTTCGTTTAAATCTCCGATTATTCCAAAGTGTGCAATGTTAAAAATTGGTGCCTTAGGATCACTGTTAATCGCAACAATCGTTTCCGACTTTTTCATGCCAATAATGTGCTGCGAAGATCCACTGATGCCACAAGCAATGTAAATCTTCGGTTTCACGGTCTTCCCGGACTGCCCCACCTGTCTTTCTTTGGGGAGCAAACCACTATCAATTACCGGCCGAGTTGCCGCCATCACACCACCGACAGCATCAGCAAGAGTCTGGACAACCTTCACCTTATCCTTATCGCTAACGCCCCTACCCACACCGATTACGATTTCTGCTTTCGTTATGTCCACGTCACCTTCTGGTGGCGCCAGTAAATCCAGGAATTGAGTCATGAATCCTTCTGTATCAAGAGCAGGAGTGATTTCTGTAAAGTTGTTAACGCTACGTTTGTCTGTTTCTGTTTCGCCCATTCCGCTAGGTCGCATGGTTATGCAATAACGGTTACTCCGTGCTACTTTGAGCTTGGAGAGCAATTTCCCACCAAAGAGTTCGCGGGTTACGACTAAATCATCACCATCAAATGTAAAATCGATACAATCAGCAAGGTAGGAACAATCCAATGTCGCAGCCAATCTGGGCCCAAGATCTACCCCCATAGCTGTATGCCCCAAAACAATCAGTGATGGATCTACCTTGTCAATAAGAGGTGTAAGGGCATGGAGATAACACTCCCATGTGTAATTCGATAAGTTGACATCACTGATATAATATAAGTGTTCGACGTATTCGCTCAAGGTTTGTCCCATTTCTTCACAGTCATGCCCCAATATTGTCGCTTGAACGTCCATATCGAATTTGTCTGCAATTTGTCCCATTTGGGCAACCATTTCCCACGTTACGTCCCTAATTACATTATTCCCATGTTCACCAATTACCAAAATTCTGTTAGTCATTTATAAAACCCCCTTTGAGTACAAACGATCAAGCAACTGGCCCACTGTCTGTTCGGGAGAACCTTCCAGTATCTCAACGTTCCGGGTCTCAGGTTGATACGAGTCTATGTGTATTAACTCTGTCCGCGGAGCAACTGTTTCTCCAACGGAAACCAAATCTTCAAAACCAATTTTCGTTATCTTTGCTTTCTTCTTAAATCGCTTCAATCTCATAGATGAAACATAGCGTGGTTGACGCGTGCCAGTCTGAATCGTAAGTAGCGCTGGCAAACTGATACGAAGCACGTCATGATATCCTTCATCAAGTTCTCTCTCAACTTTCAATGTGTTTTGTCCCTCTTCACATTCCACTGCTACGACCATAGAAGCATGCGGAATACCCAAGAGTGTGGCAATAGTAGCCCCTACTTCACCACATCCGTCATCTTCTGCCTGAACACCGGTCAATACTAAATCGAACGGGTGCTTCTTTATCTCTCGTGAAAGCATGTTGGCAACGACCCAATTGTCAATATCGTCCTGGACAACAGAAACAATGTGGAGCGCATCCTGTGCACCTGCTGCCAACCCATGAAACAGGACAGGCTCAGCATTTTCGGGCCCTAGTGATACAACGGTAACACTACCACCGTTTTCTTGTACAAGCAGTAATGCCTCTTCCAAAGCGTAACTATCCCACTCATTCAGGTGTTGGTTAACCCGCGAAAGATCTACGCTACGCCCATCCGAAGCTACCTCGAGCTCTTCTCTGACCACCGCCGTCTGTCGAACACACACAATGATTTCCATATTAACCATCCTCTCTTTCTGCTACCGCCTCAGCAAGCAATTCAGCCACGTCTATTACTTCTACCTTCCCTTCATTGCCGCTGGTCTTCACCGCATCCTCCAACTGAATGTGACACCAAGGACACGCCGTAGCGATAATGTTTGCTCCCACAGCCAGCGCTTGATTAATCCTTGTTTCTGATAATCTTTCTGTTTCTTCCGGTTCGAACCACATTCTACCTCCACCTCCCCCGCAACATAAACTGTCATCATGATGACGGGCCATTTCTACAGGGGATTTCTCGGTAATGGAATTAAGAATTTGTCGCGGAGGTTCATACACTTGATTCTTTTTGCCCAGATAACAGGGATCATGGTATGTTACGGTGTTTTTAATCTTATGTTTAGGAATAAGACTCTTCTGCGCAAGTGCCTCTGCAAAAAACTGGGTATAATGCTGGATTGTTATCTCCTTCATATCTTCTTGATATTCATTTACAAATGTATTGTAACAATGTGGAGAAATGGTAATAATGCGCTGAACACCACTGTCACGAAAAGCCTCAAAGTTCTTATTTGAAAGCTCTTCAAATAATCCTTCTTCACCCATTCTTTTTGCCGTACAGCCGCAACATTGTTCATCTCGCAATATACCATAGTCAGCACCCATGGCTTCAAGCAACTTCATCACGGCTATCGCCGTCTCCGAAATACGTTCATTATAGGAAGGCGTACATCCTACGTACAATAAAATTTCGGCTTTTTGTGCGGGAATACTTTTGTATGTAAGTTTCTGTTTCTTTTCAAATTCCCTTAACCAGTTCAGGCGTGTCGAGGCCGGCTCACCGTAGGGATTACCCTCCTGTTCCAGTGACTCTAAAGCTTCGATCTGCTCCGGCATCGGTCCAACCATTCGTTCAACCAAGAGCTCACGCCCCGCTTCTATAGCATCAACCAGAGGTACTCCTGGTCCTGAACTTTTACATTTCAGCACACAACTACCACAGGTGGTACAGGCGTACACAATATCACGTAGATCTGTCTGCATACCCCCATCAACTTCACCTAACTTTATAGCATAGCTGAGCGCCTGCAGTATACCCGAGGGGCTTTGTACCTGAAAGCCTCTCGTTGACTCAAACAGTGGGCACACCATGGAACAATAATTACAATTTCTGCATCTCCTTACGATATCAACAATCTTATCCTCAAGTTCGTGAGCATACTGATCTTCACTATTTTTTCTGACAGAGTGATTTTCACTCATTGTATTTTCCTCCGTTAACCGCAAAACAAGTTACTTTGCCTATTTACCGATATCCTTCCAGAATTCCAGGGTTCAATATGTTGTTGGGATCCATTGTCTTCTTGAGACCCTTGACGATTTCGTAGGAGGCCTCCCCGTACCGCTTTATAAAAAAGTCTTTTCTTCTGCCAAATTGCCCCCATTCACCACCACAAGTACCATATTTCAGATTAAGCTCACCTTCTCTTTGAAATCTTTCATCAATTACTTTTCTTTTTAGATCATCGGTCCAATTCCGTGGAATAAAGGAAGCCGGATGGAAAGTAAGAGCACCTATGTGGCCGAACAAAAACGACATATCCAGTTGGCTTGTCAATGGCAGTCCCCTGCTAAAATTCTGACAATCATCCATACATTCCACCAAATCCTTTAAATTGGACACAACCTCCGCAGTAGAAATCAAGTTTCCCTCCTGTTGCATAAGGTTTGACCCTATAACTGAGCGTGCAGCCCAAAGCCTCCGCCACTTGTCGATATCTTCAACAGGATATACTTCAATCGCCTTTTCTTTCTTTAACGAGCGCATTATCTGCTTTACCTTGCCTGAAGCACCTTTTTCCGATGAACTTATACTCTCAAACATGACTACGGGACCTCCAGGGGGTTCAAGTCCTTTCAGACCAAAACCAATTTCCGCTGACGGCCCATCCAAAAATTCCATGAACAGTGGTGGAGGACAACCATCCTGGTACATCCGCTGAACCCCTCTTGCCAGAGAAGACAGGTCGCTGTATACAGCAAGCCCATGGGCCCTTACTGGCGCTTTCAGCAACCGCATCCTGATTTTTGTAATCACTCCCAAAAATCCGTCACTACCTACGAAAAGTTTTGTAAGATCAGTGCCTGCTGGCCGTCTTAGACCCTTTGTACCCGTTTCTATGATCTCACCGTTGGGCAAAACCACTTCGACAGCCAGCACGTAATCTCCCGGCTTACCAATGGAGGGATCTACAATATGGCCGCTAGTATTGCCGGAAATCAAGCCTCCCATACTCGCAACTTGGATGCTCCCAGGAGCTTCCGGAAGAAAGTACCCCAACTCCAAGAGCGCATCCCGTACATGGCCAGCAACACACCCTGGTTCACATTCAAAAAACCCATATTCCTCGGATACCTCAAGTTTGGTCATCCGGTGTGTGTTTATCACAATACCAGACACATGAGGCCGATAGTTGCCACCCAAGTGCGTTCCCGAACCCCTTATAAACACAGGAACCTTTATCTCATTGGCATATAAAATAACCTCTCTGATTTCTTCCTTTGAACTGGGCATGATCACTGCATAACAAATCTGGTCTTTTCTAAGCTCAAAAGGATACACGTCCACGGTATTCTTTATCCGTTCAAAAAAATTTGCTGACACAAAATCCTTTCCTGCAATACCTTCTAACACCGCAGTCATTTTGCTGATATCAGCGTCACCTACACCTTTCATTTTACCCTCCTATAGAAACAACTATACTGAATTATCGTGAAAAAGCCTTAGTGTATAAAAACCTACCAACCAAAATTATAGAGCCCACTCCTCCGGCCCCGTACTTTATCTGTACTGGTTAGATGCAAAAAGCATGCCTGCTACCCGTTTCCCTGGCTATCGAATGTATATGCACGGTTTTACTGCAGATTGTATGAGAACTTTTTGTTCAATTTGATAAACAAAAATAAAGCAAAGCATAATTATACATATTACTACAGCGGGATCTCCATGGAAAGACATTGATGACACATAATGATGCATCATGAGCATTTAAACATTGACGCCCCTGTAAAAAGTCAACCGGCAGGTCTACACGAAAAACCGGCTGAAAACGTAGATTCGGAAAATATCTTACCAAGTGTACTCAAATGTGTACGCAATTGTTCCTTCACATAGAAACATAGACGAGAAACACACCAACATGCCCATTTCTGGATGGGTTTTGGAGAGATTTTCGCATTCCTGAACGCAGTTGCCCTGAAGATGTTGATACCAACTGCCTTTAAGGTGGCACAGAGGCGCACAGCCTTCATACCTCGGACACGAAGGTTTTTAACGCCTGTTTTTCTGTCATACTCAGACATGGTCGCCTCCACACATGAACGCCACCGGTATTTGTCCTTAAACTTATTGGTCTTCTCATATGCCCTGCGCATAGTAATTCGCCAGACTTTGTCTTCGTAGCGAAGGTAATAATATTTCTTGCCTGCCTTGACAGGACACGTGTTTTTTCTTGGACAACTGTCGCAATGTTCTATTTTAAATACCGCCACATGCCTGTTCTTCTTATGCTTTGTCCATACAGGTGCATAACCCTCCGGACAAGAGATCACCTTACCCTTTTCTGAAAAGGTAAAGTCGGAAAGAGGTATGGCATCCTCCCGCTGTGAGCCCATCGTGGGTGCAATAACCTCTGTTCCAAGTTCCTTTGCGGTCTCGCAGTTTTCATCGC
>Ga0307991_1002810_pt1 | contig 11606 bp, 9 predicted proteins | sample EllFjometagen131_FD_203146 | JGI IMG/M metagenome (GOLD analysis project Ga0307991, IMG submission 203146) | Marine microbial communities from Ellis Fjord, Antarctic Ocean - #131 | ecosystem: Environmental > Aquatic > Marine > Unclassified | place: Southern Ocean | collected 2014-10-08 | reverse complement strand
GAAATGAAGAGTTTTCTCTGGAACTGACTAAAAAGATGGGAGACCTCGGGCTTTTCGGGATGTTTGTTTCGCCTGAGTATGGTGGTTCCGGGCTCGACTATGTATCCTACATTATTGCTGTTGAAGAAATTGCTCGGGTCGACGGTTCCCAGGCTGCGACAGTTGCGGCCGGCAACTCTTTAGGAATTGGCCCGATCTTTTATTATGGTAACGAAGAGCAGAAAAAAGAGTGGCTGCCAAGACTTTGTACTGGTGAGATTCTGGCTGGTTTTGGTCTGACTGAACCTAATGCTGGTTCCGATGCCGGTAACTCGAAAACCAATGCTATTCTTGATGGTGACGAGTGGGTTATCAATGGTTCTAAAATTTTCATTACCAATGCTTCAGCCCCGAACACCGGGGTTATAATTGTTCAGGCGGTTACCGGTAAGCGTGCTGACGGGCGGCCGGAGATGAGTTGTATCTTGGTGCCGGCTGGAACTGCCGGGATGGAGTGCCGGCCTATGCATGGAAAGATGATGTGGCGCTCTTCCAATACGACCGAGATCTACTTTGAAGATTGCCGGGTACCGGCCAAGAATCTGCTCGGTGGACGTGGTGAGGGTTTTCATCAGATGCTCGCGACCCTCGATGGTGGCCGTTTGAGTATTGGGGCCATGGGTCTGGGCGGTGCGCAGGGAGCTTTCGAGAAAGCCTTGCAGTATTCCCAAGAGCGGATTCAGTTTAATCGCCCCCTGTATGATTTTCAGGTGACCCAGTTTAAACTTGCCGATATGGCAATGGAGATTGAGCTGGCTCGAAACCTTCTTTATAAAGCTTGCTGGTTGCGTTCAAACGACCGGCCCTTCTCACGCGAAGCGGCCATGGGTAAACTTTACTGTTCCGAAGCTATGGGTCGGGTGGTTAATCATGCGGTCCAGATTCACGGTGGTTACGGCCTGATGCAAGAGTATGATGTTGAACGTTTCTATCGGGATCAAAAACTTCTTGATATCGGGGAGGGGACTTCCGAAGTTCAGCGTCTGGTTATTGCTCGCTGCTTGATATAGGTAGGATTGACAGGTTGTTACGATAGCTTACCGACGGCAGTTCGCTTGGTCGAGGTGGCTCCTCGGGATGGCTGGCAGAACCTTATCGATTTCATTCCTACGGAGACCAAGGTCGAGCTTATAGATGATTTTGGGAGCTGTGGTTTTAAAGAAATTGAAGTAAGCTCTTTTGTCAGTCCCAAAGCGATACCGCAACTCAAAGATGCTACTGCTGTTTTTAAGGCGATCAAGCCTCTTGTCGGGCTTGTAACTGCAGCCTTGGTTCCTAATCGGCGTGGTTTGACACCCGCCCTAGTGGCGGGCGTTGACAAAATTGTTTTCTTTATTTCAGCCAGTGATACCCATAACCGGAAAAATCTGGGGTGTCCCCAGAAACAAACTCTGGCTGAGATCGAAGCCATGTTCAAAATCGTGCCCGATGATGTTGCTCGGCGGGTTTCGATCTCTAATGTTTTTGGTTGTCCTTATGAGGGGGATATAGCTTTTCCTGCAGTTGCCCGACTCATAGAGAGTTTGGCGGCCTTTGGATTCGAGGAGATTACCCTCTGCGATACCCTGGGGGTTGCGACTCCCAGTCAGGTTTATAACTTTTCATGTCGGTTACAGGAGAGCTTGCCTGAAATCGATTTTGGTCTCCATCTTCATGACAGTTGCGGTCGGGCTCTGGCCTGCGTGATGGCTGGCCTGCAGGCCGGTATTGATCGTTATGATACGGCTACTGGAGGGCTTGGTGGTTGTCCTTATGCTCCTGGAGCAGCCGGTAATCTGGCCACCGAAGACCTTCTTTCCTGCCTTGATCTCATGGGTATAAAGACCGGTATTGATAGTGGTGCGTTACTTGCCGTGGCCCAGCGACAGGCACAGGTCACAAAAATTGCCAACAGTCATATGTTGGCTTTTAGTGCCGGGTATAATGGAGAGTGATTGTTTGCAGATTGAATTGTCAAGAAACTTGAAAACCCGTATGGGGGCGGTCATGTCGAGTTGATTTACCAGTCAAGTTTAACTCACAATGGTCAAAAGTTCAGCAATTCAAGATCTAAGAGAAAGCCCAGTTATTTTGTTTTACCCTGCTTAGTAAAAGTGTTTCGGTTATTGGGGGCGGAGCAAATTTAGTAGTTTTCTCGAATTTAACTATATTAAAGGTAGCTGTTTGCTTTTGGCTATGCCGAGTTTAGGAGTTTAGATATGTCTGATATAATTTTGACAGAAAATCGTGACGGTGTTCTTCTGGTCACTTTAAATCGTCCCAAGAGTATGAATTCATTAAACCGGGAGCTTCTGGCGGCCTTGAATAAACTGGTCAGTGAAATTAGTATCGATCGGACGGTGAGGGTTGTTGTTATAACCGGAGCCGGTGAAAAATCTTTCTGTTCTGGAGCTGATCTTAAAGAGCGGGCGACGATGTCCCCGATTGAGGTGAAGCAGTATATCCAGATGATTCGTAACACCTTTACAATGGTCGAGAACCTGCCACAGCCGGTTATCGCTGCGGTTAATGGTTTTGCTTTCGGCGGCGGGACTGAATTGGCTCTGGCTTCAGATATTAGGATTGCCGCTCCCAATGCGATCATGGGTTTGACTGAAACTAGTCTCGGAATCATCCCCGGAGCCGGTGGTACCCAGCGCTTGGCCCGTTTACTTGGTAAGGGTAAGGCTAAAGAGATGGTCTTTACGGCTCACCGGGCCAAAGCCGATGAAGCCTTGGCAATCGGTATGGTTAATCAGGTTGCTCCGGAAGGCGGTCTCATCGATGCGGCTCTGGAGATGGCGGCCAGAATCAAAAAGAATGCTCCGATTGCACTTGAAATGGCTAAATATGCTATTAATTATGGCAGTGAGGTCGATCTTGGCAGTGGCTTGGCCATTGAATCCAACTGTTATGCGGTTACTATCCCGACCAAAGATCGGATTGAGGGGTTGACCGCTTTTCGTGAAAAGAGAGCGCCGGTTTATACCGGAGAATAACTTGTGCAACCCAATTTGCAATGATTTTTTAAGACGAATTGGTGTACTGACCCGCTTAACCGGGGTTTTTGGGCGACTGGCGCCCACCCTAATAATGGAGTCGATTTTTGGTCTTTGCTGTACTTAAGGATCAAAGGGCAGACCCGATCCCGGATATTTAATGTGATAGCAGTACCAGTGGAGGAAAAACATGTCAAACCACGATCTTTTTGATGTTTTTAAAAGAATGCCGAAAAAAGTCAATATTGGTGATGTCACCATACGCGACGGCTTTCAGCATGAAGAACACTTCATCCCGACCCGAGCCAAGATTTTCTATCTGCATGAACTGGCCTTTGCCGGCGTTAATCGCATGGAGGTAACCAATCTCGGTAATCCCCGCAATATGCCCCAGTTTGAGGATGCCGAAGAGCTCCTCAAGAGTGTCCATGGTGATATCTTTAAAAAACGCTTGGCCAAACGTGGTCTCAAGCATGAGGATATCGAGTGGACCTGTATTACGATTCGTGAAAGCGCCGTCGATCGGGCTATCGAAATGAAAAAACGTGGCTATGGTCCCGACCGGATTCTGATGATGGTCTCAACTGATGAGGAGCACCATTTTGCCAATTCAGGTTCGACTTTGCCGAATTACTGGAAAGAGGCTGAGCGTTGCATTAAAAAATGTCACGATGCCGGCATCAAGATGTGCGGTACGGTCAGTACTATCTGGGGGAGCCCGATTTCCGGACCGACCCGGTTTGAGGATGCGGTCGAGTTTACCAGTCGCTGGCTCAGCATCGGGGCCGATGATATCGAACATGCCGATCACGACGGTTCAGCACCGCCGGATAAGGTCTATCGCTATTTCTCAATGATTCTTGATGCCCTGCCGAATCCGGATCTGCATATTGCTCACTTTCATGTGACTCGTGGTTGGGGGAACGCCAATGTCTTGGCGGCTCTGCAGGCCGGGATTACCAATTTTGAAGCCACCCTCGGTGGTACCGGTGGGCAACCCGCCAACTTTGTTGATGGTTTGCCGGGTTTAGGCACCGGATCTTATTACTATAAGGATCCCAATGTCGTCGGGCTTTCCGTGCTTGAAGATATGGTGGTTATGATGGATGAGATGGGGATCGATACCGGTGTTAATGTTGATCGGATTCTTGAGCTGGGAGAGATGATGGAGAGAACCATCGGCCGTCGCCTGCGTTCCGAATCAATTCTCAACGGCCGCATTCCGAAAAAGATGCGGGAAGATTTCAAACGTCCTGAGTTGCCTTTGAGAAAAGAGAAAAACGGTGAAAAACCGGGTCAGCTTATTCCCGCCGGATGGCCGGAAAAAGCCGAGGTCCCGGCTGCGGTTCTTAAAAAGTAACAACTCTTTATATGACGTGTCATCCCGCCATTTTGTGAAAACGGCGGGATGACACGTTGTTTTCCTTGCTACCCTCCCTCCCTCCTTTCCTTTCTTTATTTGTTTTTATTCTTTTGTGGCAACAGATGTCAGAATTGTTTTTTGCATTTCCAGATTGTCAATCCAAACAGCTGATTGCATCTCAACTGCCTTCTGATATTCCTTGGATCAGCTACTCTCTCTTTATAACAGTCGCTGAACCGCAAATTATTACAGTTGGCCGTCTTGGCCGTTTTGAATTTATCCCTGGTAATTATATCTACTCCGGTAGCGCTCTGAGAAATCTTTTGGCTCGGGTCAATCGTCATCTGAGAAAAGAGAAAAAATTACGCTGGCATATCGATTACTTTCTCAGCGCTCCGGCGGTTGATATTGTCAAAGTTCTGGTCTCGACTCTTTCAGAATGTGAGTTGGTTGCGGCCGGCGGCGGCAGTATTGTAGTCTCAGGATTTGGCGCTTCTGATTGCCGTTCCGGATGTGGTAGCCATCTGCGCATATTGTAAGTTTTGTCAAAGTTGTTGATCTTATAGAAGAGGCTGGTCAGTCTGGGGTTATTTTTTCCACTTCTTGGTCTCCCGGCCGGAAGGCCTCTCAAAAAACGCTGAACCCCAAAGGCACTTCTTCGCTATCGCTCAGGGTGTAAAAAGAACCCCAGACCTCTTGCGGAGTACTAAAATAGATCTGAATAGTTACTGAAAAATCACCATATGGAAGTGGGTTTTTGTTTGCTGGAGTTTCTTTTAGAGCTTGTCATTTTTTCTTGACAAGCATGCGCCGATTGTATACAATAGTCCGGTATTAAGATAAGTAAGTTTCGTTTAAAGTCTCCTTGACCCGGCAGAGCCGGAACCAAACAAGTTGTATCGAATTTTATATTCGCCACAGATAACCCGGAGAAAAAATCATTTATGTTTTACTCTGTGAACTTTGTGCTCTTTGTGGCAAAATACAGGTAACTGCTCTAGTTGGAGCAGAGAAGAATTTTTCTAAGTAGTGAGAGGCTTTTTTCAAAGGCTTTTCAAGGGAGGTTATATTGATGAATGTCCATGTCCATGAGTTGATCGTTGTCGGTGGGGGTCTGGCGGGGAATTCGGCTGTCAATGAGGCCGGGTTGTTAGGCGTTGATACCGCCTGGATTTCGAAGATTTATCCTGTCAGATCTCATTCCGGAGAAGCACAGGGTGGTATCAACGCTGCTTTGTCTAATAATCCCGATGGCCGAGACGATAGCCCTGAAAAGCATGCCTATGATACGATCAAAGGCAGTGATTTTCTTAGTGATCAGGATGCCGTCGAGCTTATGACCGACTTGGCTCCTGGCAGAGTTATTGAGTTAGAACGTTTGGGTGTGCCATTTTCCAGATATGACGATGGTACGATTTGTCAGAGGCCATTTGGGGGGGCGGGCTTCCCCCGGACCTGCTATGGGGCGGATCGGACCGGGCATTTTCTCCTGCATACGCTCTTTCAGCAATACCTCACTATGAAGGAACATATCAAACTTTACGATGAGTACTATGCAATAGGTCTGATAACCGATAATGGGGAATGTAAAGGTCTTACGACTTTTAATATGAAGACCGGGAAGCTTGAGATATTTTTATCAAATGCGGTGGTTTTTGCTACTGGTGGATCTGGAAGAAACTATGGAAATACGACAAACTCTTACAGCTCTACGGGTCTCGGAATAATGATGCCTTATTGGGCTGGTGTTCCGGTTAAGGATATGGAGTTTGTCCAATTTCATCCTACCGCTATTATTGGGAAACATATCCTGATGACGGAAGGATGCCGGGGCGAAGGCGGCTATCTCATAAATAATGATGGTGAGCGGTTTATGAAGAAATACGCGCCTCAAGTAATTGAGTTAGCCCCGAGAGATATGGTGTCCCGTTCGATTGAGACCGAGATCAGAGAAGGAAGAGGTATTAATCATGATAAATTTGTTCATCTTGATTTAAGACATCTCGGCCAAAAGAAGATCATGGAGAAACTCCCGGGAATTAGGGAAATCACCCTTGATTTCTTAGGGATTGACCCTATTAAAGAGCCGATCCCAATCCGTCCAGCCCAGCATTATACAATGGGTGGAATTGATGTTGACAATGATTGCAGGAGTGCGGTCAAAGGGTTTTACGCTACTGGAGAGTGCGCGTGCATAAGTGTTCACGGTGCCAATCGACTGGGTGGAAATTCTCTATTGGAGACAACCGTCTTTGGGCAGATAGCCGGACAGATAGCCGGCAAGGAAGTGTTGGGTAAGGCAAAACCCAAGGTCGATGGTTTGGTGGATGACGCTTTGAAGAAACAGGAAAAAGTACTTGAGGAGTTGTATAACCGGGGTGGAACCGAAAACCAATACCATATCAGGGATGAACTGCACAATATCATGGATACAAAGGTGCAGATTTTCAGGTGCAAAGAAGACTTAGAGGATGCTTTAAAAGGGATCAAAGAGTTGCAACAGCGGTTCAAGAATATCAGGTCTGTCTCCCCGGGGAATGTTTTTAATTTTGATAAGACTTGGACTTTGGAGATTGCGGCCAATCTTGATATATCAGAGGTTATTGCGTTGGGAGCCCTTGCCAGGGAAGAGAGCCGGGGAGCCCACGCAAGAACAGATTTTCCTAAGCGTGACGATGAAAAGTGGTTAAAACACACCATAGCGAAATTCACTGAAGAGGGTCCGGAACTTTCTTATAAACCGGTGTCCGTCACAAAATGGCAACCTGAAGAGAGAAAGTATTAAGCATGGATACCGTTGAATTTAAGGTGTTTCGCTTTGATCCTGAAAAGTCTGCAAAGTCTACCTTTGACATCTTTAAAGTACCACTGACTGAAGACTTGACTGTCTTGGATTCTTTAAATTATATCCAGAGTAATTATGATGGTAGTCTGGCTTTTCGGTCGTCTTGTCGGAGAGCCATGTGTGGTTGCTGTGGACTGAAGATAAATGGGAAGAATAAACTTGCCTGTCATACTCTGGTAAAAGATCTCGAAACTCTTGAGGTCACAGTTGAACCTCTTTCTTTCCTTCCGCTGGACAAAGACCTGATCATTGATATGACTAAGCTGAATGAGGCATGTAAGAACAGTATGTCCTTACTACCTGCGGAAACAACTATGAAACAGATGGAGATAAGTAGAAAGGAGGGAATTTAAATTGGCTAAAAACGAAAAAATGGTTACCTTTAAGCTCTATCGCTATGATCCTGAGGTTGATAAAGGACCCCATTACGAAACCTATGATGTTCCTGTTATAACGGGCCAGACCGTATTGGAATCTCTCTATTATATCCTGGAAAATTATGATGGCAGTCTTGCTTTTCGAAGCTCTTGTCGGGCGGCAGTCTGTGGATCCTGTGGTATGAAGATTAATGGGAGATTCGGCCTTGCTTGCCAAAACTTGGTAGAAAACCTAAAACAGCGACCCGTAGTTGTTGAACCTCTTGCGCACTTACCTCTCATCAAAGACTTGGTTGTTGATATGGACAAGTTTTATGAGAAGTATGAAAGTGTTGAACCTTACCTGATTCCAAAAGAAATTCCCGAAGGTAAGGAATTTTGCCAATCTCCTGAAAATCGAAAAAAGATTGATGGTCTGGTAGAATGTATTCTTTGTGGTTCTTGTTATGCTGCCTGCACGATGGTTGATTGGGATCCTGATTTTCCTGGTCCTGCTGCCCTTTTGAATGCTGCCGGAAAGCTTAAAGACACAAGGGACGCACAAGGGCAGGAGCGTCTCCTTACATATATTGATGAAAGTGGAATCTGGCGGTGTCATGATGAGCTTAACTGTACGGAAGTCTGTCCCAAGCATTTAAGTCCTACAGATGCGATAAATGCTCTTAAGAGAGAGGCCGTTAAATATCCTTTTACCTCACCTAAGAAAAAAGAGCTGACTGATGTAAAAGAAGTTGTTCCAACCATTCTTCCTCCCGAGCCTCTCACGACAAGGAGAAGCTTTTTTAAAACGGTATTCAATGGCGGAGTAGGCCTTGTCGCAGCGGGGATTTTGTTTCTGTTCTCTGCGCCTCTTATAAGTAAGCAGAAACGTGGATGGGTGCCGGGCTGGTTAAAGGTCGGAGCTCTTCCCGAAGTTGATCCGAAAAAACCAGTAGAAGTGATCTACTCAAGGGAAAAGTGGGAGAGAGGAAAACTTATTTCCTATCCTAAAAGAGCATATATTGTGAAGAGTGATTCGGGTGAGTTAAGCGCCATTGATCCTACGTGCACACACCTAGGTTGTACCTGTTATTGGGACGAATCAATAGATATGTTTCTATGTCCTTGCCATGGCGGCGCATTTGATAAAATAGGGAATGTAAAGCTTGGTCCTCCACCGAGCCCGCTTAAGCGTCTCGGTGTTAAGGTTGAAGGAAAGACGCTTTATCTTCGGAAGGAGGTGTAATCTATGGAACAGGTTCAAGAAAAAAAATGCGCATTGGGATTGGTAAAGACCATTTTATATAAACCACTTTCTAAGGATATAGAATGGTGGTACACATTGGGATCACTCTGTCTTTTCCTGTTTATCATTCAGATAGTGACAGGTATATTGCTGGCTTGTAACTATATCCCCACATTGGAGAACGCCTATGAGAGCGTAGAATATATACAAGATGAGATGATGTGGGGATGGTTGATCAGAGGTATACACCATTGGGCATCTCATCTGATGATAATTGTGGTGGTTATCCATATGATACGAGTGTTTTTCCACGGTGGTTATAAGAAACCGAATGGGTTTACATGGGTCACCGGTGTCTTCCTTGTGTTTTTTACTTTAGTGATGGCGCTTAGCGGTTATATTCTTCCATGGTCCGATCGATCTTACTGGGCCGCAACTATTCTCGCCTTTGTCTTTGATTTTATACCTCTAATCGGCGTATGGCTCGCGAATGCAGCAGGAGGTTTACAAACCGGAGGAATGACCATAAGTCGTTACTGTGCATTCCATATGGTGCTTTTCCCCTTATTAATCGTGATGACGATAGCCATCCATCTGTTTCTGATTCAGATATATGGCGAGAAGGGGCCGCCGCCAAAGGGCGATAAGGACGTGGGAACTCAGCCTTTCTTTCCCTATCAATTATCAAAAGATGTCATTGTCTCTATCTTGATGTTGATCGTCTTGGTTTTATTGGCAAGATTTGTGGGTGTGCCTGTGGAGATTCCGGCTGCCCCCTTGGCGGCAGTTGATTCCGTTCCCAAACCGGAGTGGTTCATACTTTTCGGTTATGAAATATTGAAGATGTTTGAAGGGAAGTCGATTATTCTTGCCTTGACCGTTGTTCCAGTTATCGGGATTTTGATTGTTGTGTTCCTGCCGTTTTTCGACAGGAATCCGGAGCGGGCTTATTCGAAAAGGCCGATAGCTGTATCTTGTGGTGCGGGCATCGTGATTGTGGTGCTATTTCTTACCTTGGTTGCTTATGTTTCTTCTCCTTTGCCGGGAAATTTTTTCGCGCCGGATCGCCAGCTTGAGGTCAGGGAATTAGCAGGGATGGCATTATTTGAGAAGAATGTTTGTTATTGTTGTCACAGTATCGAAGGGATAGGTATGAAGCATGCGCCGGATCTCTGGAAAGTCGGCACCAAGCGGGATGCGAACTATTTAAGGAACCTCCTGAAAGATCCTGACAAGACCATCGGGAAAAAGGGAAAGATGGTAAAGTATAAACTTGATGCCGATGACATGGATGCCTTGGTCAGCTATCTTGGCAGTATCGATTTTATGCATTATAAGAGCAAGGTCGTGGATTCCGCGGTCTTTCGGAGCGCTTATATCTTATTCAAGGAAGGTAAAGATATTACCGATACGGATATTAAGAGCAGGGCAGAGAAGATAATAAGCCTGCTTACGCGGAACAAAGAAGAACTGGCGAAAAAAAGTCCTCTTGCAGAGACTTCAAGTGAAGAAATTGCAAGTGCTGCCAAGTACCTTGCTGCACATTACAAATAGGAGGAAAAGATGGAAGAGATAAAAAATAGTGATAATATCGTACGAAAAAGGGATTTGTTAAGCCTGTCTGAATGGCGAACTACGCAGACAGGAATGTGGGCATGGCTTCTGCAAAGGTTTTCAGCGTTACTTAGTGTTCTCTTTGTGGTGCTTCATCTTGTGTATCCTTATCAGGTTTATATTCAAGCCTGCATGGTATTCTTTATATGTATGCACGTCGCCCTGGGGCTGCGGGTAATATTATTGGATATCGGTACCCGTGCCACCTTCCAAAAAGTAGCATTTGGCTGTCTTATGGTTTTGGCTGTCGTTGCTTTTGTGATTGTGCTCAAGTATAGAATATTATATGTTTAAAAATGTATCGAGTTTTAGTATGGTGATAAGCAATGCGTGAAATTAACGTTTCCGATGTCGTAAAAACAGTTTCCCGCCTTTGTGTGGACGCGAACTATAATCTGGGGGCGGACATGCTTCGGGCTCTGGATCGGGCTGCAGCTATCGAAGAGTCACCCACCGGTAAGGATGGTATTGAACAGCTCAAAGAAAATGCCGCAATCGCGAGTCGAGATCAGGTGCCGATCTGTCAGGATACCGGGCTGGCCGTGATCTTTGTTGAACTTGGTCAGGATGTCAGAGTTATTGACGGAAATCTTGATGAGGCAATCAATGAAGGGGTTAGACAAGGGTATCTGGAAGGTTACCTGAGAAAATCGGCTTGTCATCCTTTTACCCGGGCCAATACGGGTGATAATACACCGGCTATTATTCATTATCGTCTCGTCGATGGCGACGCATTAAAGATAACCGTGGCCCCCAAAGGCGGCGGCAGTGAGAATATGTCTAAGGTGGTTATGTTAAAACCGGCCGACGGCATTGCCGGAATCAAGGAACAGGTTGTCGAATGGGTACGTCAGGCGGGAGGTAATCCCTGTCCGCCGACCATTGTCGGGGTTGGTATCGGCGGTAACTTTGAGAGATCTGCGCTGTTGGCCAAAGAGGCTTTGTTGCGAGAAGTCGGCAGTGTTAATTCTGATCCGGAGCTGCAAAGTCTGGAAGACGAATTCCTGGAAGCGGTTAACGATCTCGGTGTTGGCCCCCAGGGCCTCGGCGGCCGGGTTACCAGTTTTGCTGTTCATATTAAAATGTTGCCCTGTCATATCGCTAGCTTGCCTCTGGCTATTAATATTCAGTGTCATGCAGCCCGACATAAGGAGGCGGTTCTTTG
>Ga0307991_1002807_pt1 | contig 11607 bp, 8 predicted proteins | sample EllFjometagen131_FD_203146 | JGI IMG/M metagenome (GOLD analysis project Ga0307991, IMG submission 203146) | Marine microbial communities from Ellis Fjord, Antarctic Ocean - #131 | ecosystem: Environmental > Aquatic > Marine > Unclassified | place: Southern Ocean | collected 2014-10-08 | reverse complement strand
GCCTTTATCACCTTTAACTTGGTCTTTGTATTTCTCATAAGTATTAAATGAGCTTAATCTTAATCTTCCAGTTTTGAAAAACTCATTGATATATCTCTTATCCATATATCTGTACACAGAAGGAAGAAGGAAATGATATTGTTTTGCTATTTGTGTTGTTATCATCTGTTTTAATTCTGACTAACGTGTCAGTGCAAAACACGTTTTAATGTAGTTTGCACATTTAGAACCAGTGTTTTAATTAAACCATATTTTTTCGATCCCAATTAATATTATGCCAATTATTAAAGGAACAATAATTGCCCACCAAAACTTTTTCAGGAATCTAATAAATGCATTTTGTTTTTGATTATCGTCAATTACTTTTATTGCTATCTCCGGTTCACCCTTTAAATATTTTCTTGATTCAAATGCATCCTTGGTTGCTTGTATTCTTGATAAACAAACAGAATGAGTTTTTGCATTATCTTTTGTTGTGCAGTCTAATGTATCTCCATTTTCAATAATTTCTCTCGCGAGTATATTTGTCTCAGCTAAAGATAACTTAATGGTTTGGGAAATTATATCGGTGTCTACGGAATTTACATTCTCTGGCAGACCACAGATATATTCTAATATTTTATGTATTTTTTGTTTATCTGTCATATTATTATTATGTCTAAAATACTGCGCTAAGAATAGTGCGGGATTTGGTTGCACTTCTTTGTCATGTTAACGTTATATTTAATTATAATTTGTATTTTCATGTTTACTTTTCTGACCGCATTATTTTTAGAGCTTACAGGTCGTATATTAATAATTAATTCTCTTAATATCTAATTCATATTCAGTTGTATTTGGCTCTAATTCAAACAGGTTAACTTTGTTCATATACTTTTCTTTCAAAGTTTTAATTATTTCATTTTTTACTGAGTCTGATGTATTCGACCCCAAATAAACTTCTTTATAAATATCTTTAGGTAATTCAATAAGTTCTTCTGAAAAATTTGGAGTTACTAATCTCCATTCTTTTTCATATGACCAGTTAATATACTTGATTGTTAATCGCTTAAATACGTTTTCCAAGCGAATATGAACATCCATATCGGGTATTATTTCTGGAAAGTTGTCTGTATAATGGACTTTAAACAAACCAATGGCCTTAGTATATTTCTTTTCTAAATAATCTTGTAGCCTTAATTTGTCAAGTCCGACGCAATATCCAGCATGGTTATTTCCATAAAAAGTCCAGGATAATATATTCGTTGGTTCTTCAGAAAAGCAATAAACACCATGTGTTTTGATAAAGTTTTCAATGTTTTGTTTTAAATCAATTTTGTATTGTGGGTTATTATATCTTTCATTAGTATTTTTTTTTGCAAGCAAAAAAATTTCTTTAAATGTTTTCAAAGGATATTTAGTACCCAAATGAAATAAACTAGTTCTTAAAAACTGGTCCCTGGTCATTAAGTCATATCTCTTTGGAATTGCAAGGTCAAAAGGATCATTAAATTGTTTTGGACTTGAGATATAAAATTCAGATTTCGTCAGTAGTCTTTTCTGAAATTTATTATTATCATCAATGTTGTCATTTTCTTGCCAAGATCTGTATTTGTATAAAATTTTTTGAATTGTCATCAGTCTTCAAGATTATGGCCTGTAATGGTATAGCTTTTGTGTGTGCCTTGAATGGTAAATTTAATAAAGTTCTTTGAATAAAAGAAAGTCCGGAGGGTGTAAGTTCCTTATATGCTGGGGTAACACCTGTAAATGCAAAGCATTCACGAACACCTCTAAGAATAAGTAAGCAGTTGAGTAACCTTTAGCAAGTTGCGTGGTGGCTTGGAGTGATCCATTCACTGAGCGAGGCGTTCTCACGACCGCAGGGAGTAACTATGCGAGACTGCAATTGTCGGTACTGAACCGCCGTATATGATAACTGTCGCACTACGATGGTGTGAGAGGTGCATTAGCGGGGCTTCTATCCCATGAACCACCTCGATTGGCACCATTGCTTATTTCATATTTTTAATTTAAAATCTAAATTAAAATAGTTTGCTATCATTCTTGCAATTCGATAGGACTTATCCCACCCACCACAACACTCTGGACTCAAAGCAATTGTAATAACAGAAATATGCTCAATAGAATCATTTATGTTTTTACAAATTTCTTTAATATATCTATCTGAAAGATGCTGATAATATGCATCATCATCATCAAGAAAAAAATAATCCAAATCTAAATTTACTATCCATTTATTACTATTTTTTGATTTAATATCGTCTCCTAATTCCCTAACTATTTCAAAATCTTCTTTTTCGAAATCTCCATTTTCAGGGTCTAAAAATCCTTCTTTATTTACACCATCACGATGAGTTGTAAAAAATTTCAAATTGAATATTGATTCATAAACTATTTGAAGATTTACTAAATAATTATCATATCGAAATAACGGGACTTTATCTCCATTATTTAAAATTTGGCTAAGGCCTAAATAATCATCTATAGAACAATTAGATAAATCAAATCCAGTATCAATAATTTGAGTTTTAACCGTTGGCTTATTTTCCAATAAATCATAATGTTTATCAATATGATAAAGATTATATGATTTTTGAGTATCAATCTGTTGTAGCCAACACCATGAAGCCGCCAAATGATTGTCCATTATATAAAACTTATCGTTCTGATATAGAAAATTCAATCTACTATCTGATGATGGTTGCAATGGGTATGAAGGTTCTTTAATCCACATGATTCGGATGTTTGTATTGGTTTTCTCTTATTGGTTTAAATGCTGATAGGCTGCATATTCATTTATTATCTTTATTAATAAGATCAATTACCTCATCTCTAATAAAAACTAAATCTTTCCGATTTTTGTCAACTTCCATCTCTTTAACTATTTCTTTATATTTTTCTTTTTCAGGCAAGTTTTTTAGAATTAGTTCTCTTGTGAAATTGACAATTGAAAGGTTCTTTAAGTAATCATTCTTGATTTTCCCTGCATTTTCAATAGATAATTTGTAAAGCATATTACCATTTTCAAAATCATTATCTCTGATGGCGACTAATCCTAATGTAGCTTGAATACATATTTTACTTTCTTTTGTCAATGAACTTAAATCGATTTCCTTTAATTGATCAATATATGAATAACATTTTTCAATATTATCAGAAGTAGCAAAATCGTAAATGATATTGTTTAGAAGTGTGGGATTTCTTGGGTTTGCTTGCAATCCAACCTCACATAAAGCAATCGCAGCAGGCTTATCTTTTAACAATGAACCAGCAATGAATGAACCGAGTATTATAGGTCTCTTTGAAAAAGGAATATCAAGAAACCATTTAATACAATTATAAAATGCATCTTTCCATTGACCATTTTCAAAGTTATCAAATGCATAAGCCTCAAATGGATTTATTACATTATTAAAGCTAAATGGATCAATTTGTAAACGAGGTTCATTTCTTGACAACCATTCCATTTGAGCTAGACTATTGTCATTAGGTTGTCTCATAGAAATTTGAAGAAGTTGTTTAGCTTTTTTAAAGGAACCTTCATTATATTCCAGTGATCCTATCGAAATTGCTAATTCTGTTGTCTCAAAATCCGAAAATGTTTTAGACTTAATTATTCTTTTACCATCTTTTATTAATGGCGAATATCTTCCCATTATTGAAGATGTAGCTATATGTGCAGATATTAACCATGGATCATTTTTAAGGCTTCTGCTTTTTCTTAAATAATACAGTGCCTTCTCAAATTGTTTTGCATGAATAAAAAAACGAGTTGCAGAACGTAATACAAATCGATTATTTGGTGCAAGATGTAATGCTATCAGGACAGCTCTTTCAGCTTTCTTTTCTTGTCCAAGTAAAGAATAAAGTCTCGCTAGGTCAATCCAAACTATTGGATTATATAATTCCTTTCTTGTTCTGTTTTTCGTCTTGTTTATTATTTTAAACAATACGTGATTATTTATGAAGGCTTGAAACTCATCAACTGTATCTATATCAATTTCTAAAATAGAACTCTTAGTATGAATGATGGTAGTGGATTCATAAACTTTTAACAATTCTGTTAGTTGCAATAAACTTTTGGAAGCCTTATTAAGGTTATTTCTAATAAATTTAATAGCACTATTTATTTCATCCTTGTCATGGATTCCTGCTACAAAAGCAGAGTTTATTAAGTCAGCAGCAGTTCCAATATTTCTATTTTCATTCCAATCTATAATCGCTCTATCAATGCTGATTTTTATGGGGGAATATAGTTTATTGTTAGAACCAAGTTCACCTATTTGCAAAGTTCGTTTATAATCCCTCCAGTTAGGAATAACCCGTCTTTCTTTTGTTTCTAATATTACTGCCATCACTTAAACATATATGTGGCTTTTTTTGCCAAAACATCAAATCTTGTTATAGGTCTTTGAAAATCATATTGATTTCCAATTTGAGATATTGCAGTTGGATGTCCTCTTTTCTCGGGATATGGGAAGCAGCAGTACTCAACAATAAAACCCAATTCATCAGCCAATTCAGTATTAGAAAGTGCTGATTTAAATTCCTTAATAGCTTTATAAAAACCATCAACAAGATAATCCGTCACATCTGAGAAAGCGCCTCTCCATTTATCCCATTTAAACTGTGGATCAATATTTTTACTTATTAAAGCGGTCATGTTTATACCTGTAAAATAAAAAACTATCAAACTGCCAAATAAATACATATCAGTTGATCTAACACGTTTATTCCAGTCAGGTTCTTTAAAACGATATAAATACTCAGGTGGAGCATATGTAAATTCTCCCGGGAAATTTCCACCATTTTCATGAGGTGCATCAATATCACCACATAATGACCTTCCTAGATCACCAATTTTGGATAATATTCCTTTTTGAAATAATAAAACGTTTGAAGGTTTCAAATCTTGATGCCCGATATTTATACTATGCAGTTGCCTTAATCCAACAGCTACATCATGCAAAGAATTTAATTTCCAAGCAATTTCAATATCCTTGCAAAAATTTAAATGAGAACGCACATCACCATCTGCCATTTCAAAAATCAAATAAGGCACATTGGCAATGGTAAAACCATCAATATATTCTTCTCCTTCATCTAAAATCATAGTTACTTTTGATAGTCTTCTATTCTTGCATTTAAGTAATAGGTCTCTTTCATATTTGAATGCTTTAGTTTGTTCATTAATTATTTCAACAACCGACTTTCCACTAAATAACTGAAAAAAAGCTTGAAAATTAAGTGCTTTTAGAAAGGCAACTTTTTTTTTATCTTCAACGAGATAACATACACTAAAAAAGCCCCCTGTCGCACCAGGCTTTGGCTCAACTTTTTTAGTAACTAACCATCTATCATTAAGTAATCGTCCTTCTAATGCATTAGCAGCGTTGTCTGTACTTTTGTTCATATTCTGTATTTTTATATGCAGCTTAACGATTTAGCAAACCACTTTAATTTATTTTTTTATCTATTTGTTAAACATGTATTTGTTTTTCTGTATACGATAATTGGTTTAAATTACTTGTCAAATCATCTGCGTGTTTTATAGTTAATTCCCTGATAAAATCAGAAATATGCCAAAAAAATAAACCAATAAGAATTATTTAGATTTAGAATTGTACAAGTTACAAATATTTTGTAATTAAAGCAAAATGCAAATCGTAAAGTCAGAACAAATTATATAACTTTGTTATGTAAGATTATTTAATCTAATGAATAAATTACTTAAAAAATCAGAGAAAAAAATTATTTTGTCCTACTTGGAGACAATTAGGAGAAGGTATATTAATAAAGATATAAAGTACTTTAAAATAATATGTGCTGACTATCAGGAAATTGCTAAGAAAAGACGTAAAGAATTAGAAAATCAAATAAAGGTTTACCCTAACTTAAGTGATGCTATTACTAAAGGTAGAGTTCTTGATGATTCATTTGTTGATGACTATACTCACTATTTATTTTCAACGGTGATTTATCATTCTCTAATTGTCTCAATCTTCTCATATTTTGAAACTCAACTAAAAATTATATGTGATGTAGCTCAAAAATTATATAACCAAAAAATTAAACCTGAAGACCTTAAGGGGGAAAGTGATATAGATGGATACCGTAAATATCTTGATTTAATAATTAATTTAGAATCTGCATCAAACAAATTAAAAATATGGCAAACAATTAATTACTACCGAAAATTGAGAAACCTTATAGTACATCATAATAGTAATGTAAAAAAAGGCGAAAGTAAACTGTACCAATACATAATCAATGAAACTGAAATATCACTTAATGAAAAAACAGGTTTTTTTCATATAGACAAACCAAGCTACATTGATAAGTTCTGTGATGATATTAAGGATTATCTTTGTTATCTGGTTGATGAATTAAAGAACAAATAATTTTACATAACAAATCAGTATAACACATAAAAACGAATCAAGCCAGTTTTAGATAAAATAAAAATTAACAACTACCTGGATTAAAAAGGACACAGCTAAATATTTGTATTACAGGTTAATTAATAGATTTTATTAGTAGTGTCCTAATTGCAAAACTTATTACTTCATTTTTTGATTTCCAGGCACTTATAATGTTCGCAAAAAATATTTTGTTTGTGCAAATCCTATGCAAATAAAGAAACGGCTATATCTTTTTAAGGATATAACCGCTTGAAATTACATTGTTCCCCAGGTTGGACTCGAACCAACGACCCTCTGATTAACAGACAGATGCTCTAACCAACTGAGCTACTGAGGAATGCTTTGCAGAACAATCCTATCAATGCTTTATTATTCTGGAAACTGATATTTACAACTATTTTCGTAACCCGAGATAGCTTAAAAGCCCTCTAATACCTCGATTAGAGAGCTTTCTTTGTAGCGGAGGTAGGTTAATATAATAACTGGTACTGGGGCTAATAAGGATGAAATGGAAGAATTAAGCTCCAAGCGGATAAAATGTCATTAGCAAAATGAAACTTGGATTGAATAAGTCAGTAGTTTTTGTTACTACTCTGTTACTCATAATCCCAACCCCTTTCTTATTCATCTAATATATAGTTACATATTAGACTTCTGTACATTGTCCCATCAAACGTATTTAAACGATTAATTTCCATAATTATTAGTTTTAAACATTTATAAACGAATATGTTTTTTTAGTTATCCGGTTAAAACGTTTACAAACGGATATAAACGGTTTTATACGTTTAGGGCATGTGTTTGCAAACGTTATTAGATGTTTCTAAACGTTTATATATGAGTATATTCGTTTAAATGTTGACTTTGCGAGACAAAAAGGAGACAAAAGGTGATTTGATAAATGGATCTTATTGTCGGTTAGTAGATTAAAAATTTTGCTTGCGGTTACATTCCGACTGGAAAAGTTATATCAGGAATATTATAATAAAAAGCTCGGAGCTCCTGACAGTAGCAGTAAAACAACGGGAATATACACGCATGTAAGCCAAACAAGTATTTTAAGCATAAGTAGTCCTTTGGAGGACATGGATTTTTGATTTATATTTGTTATAAAGTGGAACAAACTTCCTTCTATCCGGAAATATAGGAGTATTAATGTGAAGTTTATTCCCATTATAAACAAGTTGCGTCATGCTTAAACACGGAGCATTTTGAATTATAATTATATTTAAAAATCAAATTATGAAAAAATACTATAAATTATTTTTAAGCATCTTATTTACGATTTTGTTTTTATTCTTAAAACCAGTATTCGATCTATTTACTTATGAGCCAAAGAGTATATTCTCATTATTATATAATCAAAACCATATTTTTGTAACTGTAAGTATTTCATGGTTTCTGATAGAACTAATAAGAATTTTAAAATTAATTCTTTTAAGGAAATTTGATATTTCAAAAAAAGATAATCTCGCATCCAGGAAAGTATACACCCAGATTAATATACTTGAAAAAGTAATGATTTCTCTAATCATTCTTTTTGCGATAGGTATAGTCCTGTTATCATTTGATAATATAAGAAAAATTGGAATCGGGCTTTTTGCTTCTGCTGGAGTTGCGGGCATAATTATTGGATTATCAGCGCAAAAAGTAGTTGGAGCATTATTAGCAGGAATTCAAATTGCAATTACCCAGCCTTTTAGAATTGATGATGCTGTTTTGGTTGAAAATGAATGGGGTTGGATAGAGGAAATAAATCTAACTTATGTGGTTGTAAGGATTTGGGATAAAAGACGACTGGTATTGCCATCAACTTATTTTTTAGAAAAACCATTTCAAAACTGGACACGAACAAGTGCTGAGATAACAGGCTCTGTTTTTATTTACACTGACTATACAATTTCATTTCAAGCATTGCGAGATGAGCTTTCAAGATTATTAAATGAATGTGAATTATGGGACAAAAATGTTAATGTACTTCAAGTAACAGATTCTAAAGAATCAACTTTAGAAATTAGGATACTTGTGAGCGCAATAAATTCTCCAACAGCATGGGATCTGAGAGTCTATATAAGGGAAAAAATGATTGAATTTATTCAAAAGAATTACCCGGAAAGTTTACCTAAAACAAGAATAACACTTAAAAACGAGATAAACACGAACGCACACATGGTATAACCAATGCCAGGTCATCCCGTTTACGTAAAACAATAAAATATTAACTTAGTATAACGATAACACAAAGCTAAAACCCTACAAAAACCGGCACTGGTCATACCATCGAAACGTTAAGGTGCATTTTAGGACAATACACGAATTATACAACGTGCCATTATGACGTATTAACATAATAGGTATGAAATTTGAAATGCATTTTTGTGTTACAATAAATTTTGCAAAAAAATGAATTTTAATAATTACACAATAAAATCGCAAGAAGCGATACAGCAAGCCCAGCAAATTGCCCAGGGATTTGATCATCAGCAAATAGAAAATTCACATCTATTAAAAGCAATATTCGAGATTGATGAAAATGTTTTACCGTATATTCTTAATAAACTTGGAATAAATACTGAAATATTTCAAAAAACACTTGATAGAATTATTCAAAGTTATGTAAAAGTGCAAGGTGGAGAAATAATGTTATCGCACGAAGCTGGTAAAACATTAAATGATGCTGCAAATATTGCAAAAAAAATGAAAGATGAATATGTATCAATAGAGCATCTACTTTTAGCAATGTTAAAAGCGACTGACGCAGTTTCTCGCTTAATGAAAGATAATGGCATAAATGAAACAAATTTATCTGATACAATAAACGATTTAAGAAAAGGGAAAAATGTTACATCACAATCCCAGGAGGACACTTATAATTCGCTTGATAAATATGCGCGAAATTTAAACAAATTAGCAAATGATGGTAAGTTAGATCCGGTAATTGGACGTGATGTTGAAATTCGAAGAATACTACAAATTCTATCGCGTAGAACAAAAAATAACCCCATACTTGTTGGTGAGCCAGGAACCGGTAAAACCGCAATTGCAGAAGGTTTAGCCCATCGTCTTGTTAAAGGTGATATTCCAGAAAACCTAAAAGATAAAATTGTATATTCTTTAGACATAAGCGCTTTAATTGCAGGTGCTAAATATAAAGGCGAGTTTGAAGAAAGACTTAAATCAGTTATTAAAGAAGTGATTTCCGAAGATGGTAAAATTATTTTATTTATTGACGAAATACACACACTTATAGGAGCCGGAGGTGGTGAAGGGGCTATGGATGCTGCAAATATATTAAAACCTGCTTTAGCTCGAGGTGAGCTTCGTGCCATTGGTGCAACAACCTTTAATGAATATCAAAAATACTTTGAAAAAGACAAGGCTCTTGAACGTCGTTTTCAAAAAATACTGGTTGACGAGCCAGATCGAGAAAGTGCTATTTCGATACTTAGAGGGATTAAAGAAAAGTACGAAAGTCATCACAAAGTAAGAATTCAAGATAGTGCAATTATTTCCGCAGTAGAGCTTTCGCAACGTTATATAACTGATAGATTTCTGCCTGATAAAGCTATTGATTTAATTGATGAAGCCGCTTCAAAATTACGTATGGAGATAAACTCTAAACCGGAAGAATTAGATGTTTTTGATCGTAAAATAATGCAATACGAAATTGAACTTAAGGCAATTAATAGAGAAAAAGATAAAAATAAAATTTCACTTATAAAAAAAGAACTTGCTGATTTAAAGGAAAGTAGAGAGGGGGTTTTTGCTAAATGGAAATTAGAAAAAGATTTAGTTGAGAAAGTTCAAACCATAAAAGCCAACATTGAAGAATTTAAACATCAAGCTCAAAAAGCTGAACGCGAAGGTGATTTTGGATTGGTTGCAGAATTACGATACGGTAAAATTCAACAAGAAGAACAATTGTTAAATAAACTTCAAAACGAATTAACTGCCAATCAGGAAACAGCTTTGATAAAAGAGGAAGTTACGAACGAAGACATAGCAGAAGTCGTGGCAAAATGGACAGGTATCCCTGTATCAAAAATGTTGCAAAGTGATAGAGAAAAATTATTGCTTTTAGAAGATGAGTTGCACAAAAGAGTTGTTGGACAAGATGAGGCAATTGAGGTTGTTTCTGATGCCGTCCGTCGTTCACGTGCTGATTTGCAAGATAGCCGCCGACCAATAGGAACTTTTCTTTTTTTAGGCACAACTGGGGTTGGAAAAACTGAGCTTGCAAAAACTTTAGCCGAATATTTATTTAACGATGAAAATGCAATTACTCGTATTGATATGAGTGAATATCAGGAAAGACACGCTGTAAGTCGCTTAGTGGGAGCTCCTCCAGGATATGTTGGTTACGAAGAAGGTGGCCAACTCACTGAAGCTGTAAGACGTAAGCCTTATTCTGTAGTGCTTTTAGATGAAATTGAGAAGGCTCATCCCGATACTTTTAATATTTTATTACAAGTACTTGACGAAGGTAGATTAACTGATAATAAAGGCCGTGTTGCCGATTTTAGAAATACAATTATTATTATGACATCAAATATGGGAGCTCATCTTATTCAAGAAAAATTAGAGAACATTAATATGAGTAAGCGTATGCAAATTGTTAAGCAAACTAAAGCAGATGTGCTTATATTATTAAAAAAGACAATACGTCCTGAGTTTTTTAATCGAATTGACGAAGTAGTTATGTTTACTCCTTTAAATATTGATGAAGTAAAAAAAATTGTTAAAATTCAACTTAATGGCTTAAAGAAAATGTTAGCAAAAAAGAATATCAAGTTAAATGTAACTGATGAAGTGATTTCGTATTTAGCTGATATTGGTTTTGAGCCTCAGTTTGGTGCCAGGCCTATAAAACGAGTAATTCAGCGAGAAATTTTGAACGAACTCTCAAAAGAAATTTTAGCGGGTAAAATTATATCCAAAAGTGTAATTTCGATAGATTTGGAAGGAGATAAACTTAAGTTTAACAATTAACTTTAAGTTAGAATGAATTGATAGATACGATCAGTGTTAAAATAGAGAATATGAATAAAACGCAACTTAATAAATAGCCTTCAAACGGTGCGTAGCACCCAGTTTGAAGCAGATGTTGAACTAAATTAGCAGCCCATTTCTATTCTATGGGTTTTCAATAAGATTTCTCTGGGGATTTAACATTTTCAGGGAA